>OGJO01000560.1_pt1 | contig 20730 bp, 15 predicted proteins | sample 1572121 | NCBI WGS metagenome assembly OGJO01 (sample SAMEA2582081, study PRJEB24529) | metagenome | biome: Human gut stool | place: China | collected 2011
GCTCCAACTGGAACCCAAACTGCTACGAAACCAGACATATCAAATGTTTCATAACCCTTGATGTCATTAGCACCGAAAGTCAAGACACCGTTGCTGTCTGTTTCTTTAACGTAACCTGCTGCGATTGCATCTGCATCAGATGTAAAGTTTTTGATACCATCAGCTGTACCAACAATCAAAGCACGGTATTTTTGGTTGGCATGGATTTTACCCATTTCAACATTAAGTTTAGCTGATTGATCCAAATTCAATTTTGGATTGTTAGCTACAAGTGTTACCTGACCAGAAGTACGGCTGTATTTAGAACCTTCTGTATCATTAGCTGTCATAATGTCTTTACCATAACGTACTGAAGTGTAGACTTCATTTGTGCGGTAAAGTTCAACATCTGAATTGTCCATCTTACCATCAGTTGGCAACCAGTATGAACGTTGTGCTTGCCCACCAGATACATACTTGATACGACTCTTCATCAAGTTAACAATGGTATCGTAATATGGAGACTTAGTTTCCATGTAGTGACCATCATCTGTATAAAGGTCTCCATAGTAGACACGAGTGATAGTTTCCATGTTTTGCAACATAACCGCGTAAGCCGCTGGGATGTTGTTAAGCGTATATTTTTTGTCGCTGCTGAGCATGTCTTTGTTATAAATCTCAAAGGCTTTCTTCATTTCAGCATCAGTGATTGTGAAACCATCTGATTTTGGATTGATTTCTTTCTTGATGATTTCAGCAATAATATCTTGAACGTTGTTATCATGGGCACGGATAAAGACGTAGTTTCCTGACGCATCTCCGTATTTCTCGTTATATTTACCGATTGTAGACTGTTTAACTGTTCCGTCTTCGTTATAGGCCTTGCTTCCATCTTTGTTAATCCAATCAGTCTTTTCATCACGTTGTGTCGTGTTGAAAGTATTGTTATACAAAGGACTTACAGCTGGTGTACGTTCTTTGATTGGTTTAGCCAATGAGAAGAGGAGAGCCAAACGTTGTTTGTTTTCCATAGCAAGCGCAGCGCCATCTGTCTTGTCATTGTAGTGGTTGTCATTAAGGCTCCATGCTTCAAGGACTGAGATGTGAGCAAGAGCGTTTGCTTCAGATTTGTTAACACCATAGTACTCACGGAAGTAGTTTGTGTAGAGTTGAAGCATGTCTGCATCGACATTATCTACCGCGTCGACACGGATACCATCGAAGTTAGCATCCTTGTCACCCATAACGATTGAACCCCAGTTCATAAGGTAGTGGATTTGGTTCAATTGTTCCGCTTGAACAACTGGGTTTGACAAATCTACGTCATTAGCTAGCAAGAAGTCGAAACCGCCCATGTGGTTTGGATCTGACTGCTCATCAAGAACTGACTTATCAATTGTACCCTTTTGATTAGTAGCCGTATGGTTCAAAAGACGATAGTTAGAGTTAGCCCATGGTGTACGTGAATCATTTACATAGAGAAGGGCACCACCTTGAAGGTGATCTTCGCCGCCACCTTTAGAGTAGTTTTCAGTTTCTTTGTTCCATTGTGGTTGTGTCTTAACAAAGGCAGAGATAGTTTCACGCAACCATTGTGTTGATTTTTCAGCCTGAATCTTTTGCTCAATCTTGATTTGAATGTCCTTAGCAGCAACTTTCAAAGTTTCTTGCTTATCTGTACTTGAATATTTAGCATCCAAGTTAAATACTTTAGACATGTAGTTCAAGTAGTTAACTTGTGTATCTACATTTGGCCACCAAGCCATCAAAAGTGGACGGAAATCTTCTGCAGTTGATGCTTGCCAAGTTACACCATCTTTGATGATAGAAGCTGGACGGTACCAGCTATCTGCAGTCAAATAACCATCAATCAATTCAAAGCTAGCTTCAGATGAATCGTAGGCACGGTTATTTATTGAGAAACCATCAACAATATTTGTTGTTCCTGGTGTGAAAGAGTATGTTGATGAACTTGTAAGAGCACCATCTTTACCGAAGTAAAGCAATTGACCATTTACAGTAATGGCAAAGTTTTCTTTGTGTGAACCATCTTCATTAACATAGTAATATTTACCATCAATGTTTTTGATGTTTTTCAAGGAAAGCGCAGCTTCTACTTCTGAATCTTTCAAAGCAGCTTCTGGCGCCTTAACTTCTGTATTAACAACTTCAGCCTTCACTGTTGCTGGTTGTTCTTCTGCTTTTTCAGTTGTAACAGCTGGTGCATCTGTTGTCACAACTGCTTCTTTATTTGGAACAGCTGCCACTGCTACATCAGCTGTTGTTGCTGTTGTTGCTGCTTCAGCTGTTGCTTGTGTGTTCGTTGTAGTCGCTGTTTCTACAGCATTTGTTTCTTTAGCAGGTGTTAAAACATCTGCTTCTTTTGTATTTGTACGTTTATCGGCTTCTTTGGTTGCTTCAGGAGAAGTAACTAAAGAAGCTGTTGTACCTGAATTTGATTGAGTTACTGTCTTATCTTGAGTTTCATCCGCTGAAACTGAAGATGTTGTTACAGACAATCCTCCCAAGACAGTAGCAAGTGCTACAGAAGCAACTGCAATTGTAACCCATTGCTTCTTAACTTTATGAAGCTTATAGTGTATCTTATTTTCCATTATAATTTTCCCCGTGATTTTATTTGTCAAAATCAGACTGAAATCTATCCGATTTCAAACAATTACATTATATCATTATTTTCTAACTATTTCTCGAATTAATTGTTTTTTTATAAATTATATGTAACATAACAGCAACATTAGAAAAGTTTTGTAACACACCTATTTCATAGGCTTTCAATTCTCATTTTCATATCATTTGATAAGTAAAACTATTTTCTATAAAAACCACTAAAACCCTTGATACAATGGCTTTTACAACGATTCTGACTCAAAATTGATATTTGTCAGATTTTTTTCTTTAAGGAGCAAAAAAAGGCAAAATTTCTTTAAACGATTCTCGTTTTCAAGAAATTTCACCTATAAATTCATGTCAAATCATATCGTTTTTCACTTAATCTCTCAGATTAAGATTAGATTGATTGATTATTTATTTATCAAAATCAGCATAACCATTTTCATCGAAGAAGACAGTCGTACCGTCTTGGAAAGTAATCCATGTGTTTGTCACACGTTCTCCAAGAACTGATTCGTAGTATTCTACTCCTTTTGGTGTGCTGATTGGGCTACCTTTAACTTGACGTCCCAAATTATCAAAGTAATATTCTTTACCATCGATATTTTGGCGTCCTGTTACAGCCTTACCATCTTTGAAGTAGTACCAAACATTGTTACCAGTTGTCAAGAAACGGTTATTGAGACTCTCACCTGAATCTTTGTCATAGTAAGAAAGTGATCCGTCAGCATTCTTAACAAAGTCGCCTTTGACTTGACTACCATCTTCTTTGAAGTAATAGTTTTTACCACCAACACTATAGGCACCTGTCACGATTTCACCATTATCTTTGGCGTAGTACCATGTCTTACCACCATCAAGAGTGAAGAAATCAGATTTGACTTGGCTTCCATCAGCATTGAAGTAATAGTTAAGGTGGTCAATCGTTTGACGACCTGTAGCGAGGTTACCATCCTTATCAGCATGGTACCACTTGCCGTTCACTTCGAAGAACTTGTCTTTAACCTTGTAACCATTATCTACAGTGTAGTAGCTAATCTTGCCATTTTCAGTAACAAATTCACCTTTAACTTGGGCACCATTTGCACGGAAGTAATAGTCGTGACCGTCCAAAGTAAGGGCACCTGTCACATTTTTACCAGCTGCATCACGGTAGAACCATGTTGAGCCATCTGTTGTGTAGAATTCACCCTTCTTAGCTTGTGCATAGCCTTGATCGTTGAATTCATACCAGATACCATCGATTTCTGCCCAACGATTTGTGTAGGCATTACCTGAATTTTTATCAAAGAAGTAGAGTTTTCCGTCTGGAGTCACATACTTAGTACCTTTAGCTTGGAAGCCATTTTCATCAAAGTATTGCAATCCTCCACCAGCATAAGTCAAGCCAACAGCCATTTCTCCAGTTGGTGAGAAATAACGGAATTTAGCTTCTGTTTCTGAAGTACCTTCTTTCGGTACATCGAATACAAAGTAACCATCTTTGTATTGCTCACCAAAGCTACCAAAGTAATAATATTTACCATCTTGCTGATAAATAGAATCGCGAAGCTGGATACCATTTGGCAAGAAGAAATAAGTCTTACCATCGATATCTTGACGACCAGTCAACATATAACCTTCTTTATCGAAGTAATAGTAATTTCCAGCATATTTAATGAAAGCATTCTTAGCTTGGAAACCACTATTATCAAAGTAGGCCATACCCTTACCATCATAGTAGAAACCTGTCTTACCACCTTGGTCTGTCAAAGGTTTTGGCAAGAAGATGCCATTATCAGTAACTTGATAATAGCGACCAGTAGCATCGTTACTGAGAACATAACGATTACCACGACCAAGGATATTAGTACCATTCATGTACTTAGCAGACCATTGCTTGATTTTAACAGATGGATCAATCTTCTTACCAGTTGATATCATCACATCTTCAAACAACTGTGGATATTTCTTTTGGAGCTCATCAAGGAACTCACCACCATATTGAGCTTGGAAGTCCTTACCTGATGATTTAGAATTTGCAACATATAAAGTGTTATTGATATAAGCATTGGCCTTTGGAGTACCATAACTATTTGCACGTGTTGCTGTTACAACTTCTTGTCCTGGCAATTGGTAAAGTTGATCTGGAACCCAGTCAGCAATTGCTTGAATACCTTGCTTGTGAAGCGCCTTAAGTGCATCACGAAGATCTTCTTTAGAACCATATTTGTTATTCTTACTCATGGCAAGGTCATATCGGTCAGTAAAGGCATAGCCATTTTGGATAACAGAATCAAGGAAGGTACGGTCATCAGCCGATACAAATTGAGGAGCCATCTCGAATGATGTAATTCCCCATGACTTGAAGAGTTCTGCATTTTCTGCAATCAATTTATTAGTATATTGGCTATCTTTTTCAACAAAATCTTGGAAGTTTGAGAAACCTTCATAGATAACTTGTGAGTCCAATGCTTCAGTAGCAGAAAATGTCTTGTCAAGTTTCTTATCTGAACCTTTAACACGGATATCTTGGTTATCAGGTGCACCTACTGGTACCCATACACCAAGATAACCTCTCATATCAACAGTTCGATACCCCTTAATTTCATCTCCACTAAAAGTCAAGTTCCCTTCAGCATCAGTGTATTTAATTTTTCCAGCTGCAGCTGCATCATTCTCGTAAGTGACAATTCCCTTATCAGTACCAAGAAGTAATGGACGGTAGGCTTGGTTAGCATGAAGTTTACCCATGTTAACTTTCAACGTACCATCACCCAATGAGAAATCCTGATTATTGGCAATAAGAGTCAACATACCAGAATGTTTACTTGTTTCTGCTACACCCGTAGTTTGGTCAGCAGTCATAATATCTTTACCGTAACGAACAGATGACAAGATTTCTTTTCCATTGAACGTGTCGACTTTCATCGATTGTCCACCTGAAACATATTTCATACGGTTCTTCAAGAGAGTTGTGATAGCATCATAGTAAGGAGACTTGGTAGCCATATATTGGCCGTTATCCGTATAAAGATCTCCATAATAAACACGAGTTACCTGCTCCATATTTTGAAGAATCAAAGCATAGGCAGCTGGAATATTGTTAATAGTATAACGTTTTTCTGCCTTCTTCATATCTTCATTATAGATTTCAAAGGCACGTTTCAATTCAGCATCAGTCATGGTATAACCATCTGATTTTGGATTGATTTCTTTTTGAACAATATCACGAATGATATCTTGAACAAGGTTATCATGAGCACGCGCAAAGATATAGTTAGCTTGTGTATCTCCGTACTTACTATTATTTGTACGGTCTGTCAAACTGCTAGTAATCAAATCTTTCAATGAAGAGCCCGATCCATAAAGTGCACCCATAATTGCATAACGAAGGTTATTATCCATGGCAAGGGCTGCACCATCATGTTTTTGATTATAAGCATTATCATTTAAATCCCAAGCTTCAAGGATAGAAATGTGAGCAAGTGCATTTGCTTCAGATTTATCCACACCAAAGGCTGCACGGAAGTAGTTTGTATAAACTTGGAGAAGGTCTGCATCGACATTATCAACTGCATCAACACGGATACCATCAAAGTTAGCATCCTTATCACCCATAACAATTGATCCCCAGTTCACAAGATAGTGAATTTGGTTCAACTGCTCAGCTTGCACAACTGGGTTTGAGTTATCAACGTCATTGGCAAGTAGGAATTCATAACCACCCAAGTATCTTCCTGTACCATTTAGAGAACCATCTTGGTTACTTGGTGTACGGTTAAGCAAACGGTAATCAGAATTTGCCCAAGGTGTCTTGTCATTATTGACATAAAGAAGAGCTCCCCCTTGAAGGTGGTCAGCAAGGGTATAGTTTTCAGTTGTAGTATTCCACTGGTCTTGTTCTTTTACAAAAGACTCAATTGCTTGACGAAGCCATTCAGTTGATTTTTTAGCTGAAATTTCTTGTTCAATCTTAATTTGAATTGTCTTAGCAGCTGCATTCAATTCAGATTGACTTTGGCTGGTTGAATAAGTTGCGTTAAGATTAAAGTGTTTAGAGAAAGTATTGAGGTAGGCTACTTGTGTATCTACATCAGGCCACCATGCCATCAAAAGTGGACGGAAATCTTTCTCAGTTGACACACGCCATTTTTCACCATTTTCCAAAATAGTGACTGGACGGTACCAGCTGTTTGGTGTCAAGTACCCATCTACCAACTCGAAGCTTTCCTTCTTAGAATCGTAAGCACGGTTATGTGAAGAAAAAGCATCAACTAGATTAGTTGTACCTGGTGTGAACGAGTGTGTTGATGTGCTTGTCAAAGCACCGTCTTTACCGAAGTAAAGCAACTGGCCATTAACTGAAACAGCAAAATTTGTTTTGTATGAACCATCTTCTTTGACATAATAGTATTTACCATCAACTTGTTTGATGTTGTCCAAAGAGAGCGCTGCTGTTTCTTCTTTTTCAGTAACACCAGATTTTGGTTTTTCAGCTACTGTAAGCGTTGTATCTGTCGCTGTTGCAGCTGGTGTTTCTGTTGTCGCACCATTTGCTACTGCTGCACGATCAGTTGTTGCTGGTGTTGCAGTATTAGTAGTTGTATCTGCTGCAGTGGTTGCTGCCGCAGGAGTTTCGACTGTTGCAGCATCAGCAGCCTTATCATTTGTTGTTGCTGTCGCATCTGTCGTAGCAGTTGCTGCAGGAGCGGCTACTTCATGCGTTTCAACGACAACATCGCTTTCAGCTGTCGTAGAGGCAACTGGTTGAGTTGTTTCATCAGCTGAAACCTTTTGATTGGCAACTGTAGCACCACCTACGATAGAGGCAAGTGCTGCCGAAGTGACGGCAATCGTCACCCACTGCTTCTTAACTTTGTGAAGCTTATAATGTACCTTTTTTCCCATTTTAGGTCCTCATTTCATTTTCCTAGTTTGAATAAAATCTACATAATTCAAACAATTTCATTATAGCATATTTTTTTCAGTCAACCAGAGTCTTTATCAAATCATTTCAATTTTTAATCATATTGTAAATTGATTAACATTTCGACAAATATTAAAGACTACCGAATGTAGAAAACGGTAGTCTTTAATATTTTTAGGAAAGTTTTTAGAGGTAATTTAATAAGCTATCTCTATTCAATAAGTAGCAAAATTAAAAGTCAGCTATTAAGCAAAAACGACGTTATGTTGGACCCTGTAGCTAACTAAAAAGAGCAAGGTTTCTGTGACTAATTTTGCCAGAACCAGTCCTAAACCAATAGCAACTAGACTACTAAGTAAGAAATAGTTACAGGCCAGGAGGACCAAGACCAACATAAAGTAGCAAACACTCGATCTAAAGAGAGAGCTTGTCGGATTAAAGACCACATTAGCGTTCAGTAGACACTGGCTGGAAGCCGAAATCACACGAGCTAGCACGACCGAAAGGAGCAGATTCTTCGTCCAGGCAAAGAGCACAAATAAGGCTGTTGCATCAATGACTGAGGCCAAGACGGCCGTGCCAGAGAACTTTAAAAAAGGGCTGTAAATACGGATGGAATCACGAATGGGCCGAAAGTGCGAACTTTTATTTTCCTCCAGATAAACGGTCTCAATAGGGACTTCAGAGATTTGATGGCCTGACTTTTTGGCTTCAAGCAACATATTAAACTCGTACTCAAAACGATTGCCATCCAGATTAAGAAGCCATGGAATCAGGTCGGTTGACATGCCTCGAAGCCCTGTCTGAGTATCTGTCACCTTTTGGCCAGTTACTAGACGGAAGAGTCCAGCAGTCACCTTATTTCCAAAGCGGCTACGTGCTGGCACCTTACCAACAAAGGCACGCGCACCCAAAACAAGATGACTGGGATTTTCCTCGATTGCCTTGGCCACACGGACAATATCCTTAATTAGATGTTGACCATCACTGTCGACCGTGACTATAGGCTGAGCTGATTGATGTTGGCTAACCACTTCTTCTTGAATATAAGCGAAAGCAGTCTTGAGAGCTGCTCCTTTACCCTTATTGACCGGATGACTTAGGACGGTTGCCCCGAAGAGGGCTGTTTCGTCATAATAGTCGCCATAGTCTGGGCCACTTCCATCATTAACGACAATAATACGGGCTGTTGGGAGTTTTATGGTAATATCTTGAACCACCTGGATCAGTCGTATATCTGGTTCATAAGCTGGAATAATAATATACATAGGCACTTCCTTTCTGTTTCATCCTATGACTCTTTAGTGACCTCCGCCAAAGCCACCTGGTTGCCCACCACCTTGGGGACCACCGCCACCAGGCATTGAGTTTTCAATCTTAGTTTGTTTCTCACCATTGATAGTAATGTCACCACCGGTATAGGTCGCTGAACCATCAAAGTCAAAGCCAGACTGACCAGTCAAATTAATCGTTCCACCCGATACAATAATATCGCCGTTAGAATCAATTGGGTCGGTGTCGCCCTCGCCAACCTCAACATTTAGGGTTCCACCAGTCATCTTGAAGAAAATCTCACTTTGACTGGCATTAGCATTGGCCGCATTGACACCATCATCCGTCGCATAGACATCTATATTTCCACCATTGATGGTCACAGATTTCCCTTCGATACCTTCAGTTGATTTTTCAACCTTGTAAGTACCACTATCAATAATCATGTCCCCTGACGCATGAATACCGTCGTCACCAGCCTTAATGGTCATGGTATTGTCAGACAGATACATGGTACCTACTGAGGTGTCGTCATCATTATCAACCTTAACAGCATCTTCTTCAGCCTCAATAGTCATAGTTGTTCCTGTGATATTGAGTTCATCATTGACATTGAAGGCATCACCGACTGAGGAAATCTTATAGGTACCGCCAGTCATATGAAGGCTGTCATTGGCTTTAATACCGTTGTTTTTCTTGGCATCAATGTTTAGAGTACCTGAACCATTAATGGTCAAATCTCCTTTAGAAAAAATCACAGCATCCGCATCTTCATCACTATTAGAACTTGAATCAGAAAGTGTGTTTGTAGTGCCATCTTTAAGTGTCAGATAGACATGACCAGCTTTTGTGGCATTGATTGCTGCATTTGTATTTGTCATGGTAGCACCATCCAAAACAATATGGACATCGTCTGAATCACCAGCGTCTACCTTGATTTGCACACCGTCGGATTTTCCTGAAATGACGTAGGTCCCTGCTTTAGAGATGGTTACAGTTGAACCTGATAGGGCTGCACCATCACCTGAAACATCCGCAGATGAGCCTGATAACTTAATCTTAGTAGCTGAGCTTTCATTATAAGAGGTATCAGAATCTTTAGAAGTAAAATAGTTGCTGTTGTTCTTATTTGTTTTCTTACTAGTCGTTGCTGTTACAGCACTTGTTTTTGATGTAGTGCTTGACGTCGTCCCAGTTGACTGACTGCTTGATTGGCTACAAGCTGTCATGACTGTTAGGGCAGTCGCACAGGTCAATAAAGTCGTCCATTTTTTTAGTTTTTTTGATTTCATATTTTTTCCTCTCGGGTTCGTTTGGATGATTACAGTTTACGGGACTTACCTAAAACATTTCTAAAGGTTAACTAAAACTTATCTTAAGTTAAGTTTGGTGAAAGTTTAGCTTAGGAAAACTTTCAGAAAAGTCCCATAGACTAATAGGCGAGCAAGTAAGTACTTTATAGAAATAGTACATTTGCTCTCAACTTTTCTATTATAAAAAAGAATTAAAACAATAAGTCGACTGTTTGGAAATAGATGTTTCTACAATAAATTCCCTATTTTCCTAGGAGTTGCTTTACGGCTTTGTATCTTATCTAATTGAACTCGCCTACAACTCGGGGGAAAAAGATGGGCCCGCTTGGAGATAAACTCCTTCGACTGGTCCCCCTATTTTCCTGAGAGTTGCTTCACGGCTTTGTATCTTATCTATAAAAGGAGTTTTTTCATGGTTAAACAATTGGAAACACGTTTTAAACGTATTGAAACAAAATATGTGGTCTCAAAGGAAAATCTTGAGGACCTGCTTACTGATCTTAAGGAGTATTTAGTGGAGGACGATTATCCGACTTCTACCATTTCAAATATTTACTTTGATACGGATAATTTTGACGTCATCCAAGATGCCTTAGATGGTAATCACCGTCAAGAGAAAATCCGCATGCGTACCTACCTAGCCAATCCTAAAATTGATAGTAAGGTATTTTTAGAGGTTAAAGCCAAAGATGATGAAGGAATCGGTCATAAGTTTCGTCTCTTTTCAACACCGCTTGCCATCACTAACTTGATGACAGATGGTAAGAACCATGGTCAAATCACTGACCGCCAGCTCTTGCAAGATATTCATCAGTTACGCCAGCGCTATAATGAGGGACTCAAACCTCGTATGTATATCTACTACGACCGTTTTTCGATGAAAGAAAAAGAGACTATCGAAGGCTATGCCTACAATAAAGTTCGTGTTACCCTTGACCAAAATTTGACTTACCGTGATGAAGACGTCAGTCTCTTTAAGGGAAATCATGGATTTCCCCTTCTTGATGAAGATATGATAATTATGGAAATCAAGGCACCTGGCCAGAAGCCAGACTGGCTTCAAGCTATCTTAGACAAACATGGTTTGGAAGAGCAGAAATTCTCAAAATACAGCTGTGCCTATCATAAGTCTCAAGGTCTAGACTACGGACCACGTCCAGCACAAGAAAAAGGAGCTGCTGCCTATGTCTAATCTCTTCAATTCTATCTTTAATGATGCGACCGCAACCGCTAGTCCGCTTCAACTCATGCTGGCCTTACTGGTCAGCCTTGTTTTAGGCTTGGCCCTAACCTGGACTTACAAATACCGAACCCTCTACACCAGAGAATTTGTCATTAGTTTGACCCTACTTCCATGTTTGATGACCCTAGTTATCTTCCTTGTCAATGGGAGTTTGGGGACCTCTATTGCCGTGGCAGGGACCTTTAGTCTCATTCGTTTTCGTTCTGCCACCAGCGGTTCTAGAGAACTAATCGCTGTCTTCATGGCCATGATTATTGGTCTGGCATCTGGGACAGGCTATCTCTTACTGGCTGTCCTCTTTACCATTTTCCTTCTAGCTGTTTGGCTTCTTTTGGAAAATCGTCAAAGTCGTACCGACAACCAACGTCGTAGACTCCTGACCATTAACGTCTCCTACCAAGACTTGATTGATCAAAAAATCACTAAAGCCTTGCTCAATTTCACCAGTGAATGTGACTTGATTTCCCTTAATACCACAGGTGGGGGTGAAACCATGCAACTGGTCTATGAAGTGGACTTGAATCCCCAAGTGGACGACTTCCAATTGACTAATCACCTGATTTCAAACATTGAAAATTGTGATCTTGCCCTAACCAAAAAAGCTAAAAAGAAAAAGAATCTGTAAGACAAAAAGACATCTCCGACTGATTTTCGGAGATGTTTTTGCATGTTTTGAGGTTAACATTTTCACTTAGCTATAGCCTATACTTCTATGCCGCCAGTATGGAGTGCGAGATTATCGCAGGAATCAAAGTATCATCTAATCATCGTCATCTTGGATAACCTTACCATCTTGTACGTTAAAGGTATAGCCAATATATCCGGAATTGTCATAGTTAGCGGAATTTTCTTTATCAGTTGTGAAAAAATAAAATTCGTACTCTCCGTCTGGTAGCTTGCTAGCATCTAGTTTCTTCGCTACCTCTTCTAAATCTTTCTTACTAGTATTTTCTGTATCACTTACTCTTATTGACATAGTAACAATATGTTCATCAATCATTGTTTGATAAGGAATTTGATAATAGCCATAAAAATCATGCTTGCCATTTTTACGGTTTTCTTTGGCTATGCGCACTAAATTATCAGAAGCCTCTTGATCTATCAGGGTATTATCTCTGAAGGAGAAATCTACGATATCAAGGCCTAAAGATTGTTTTTTAAGCTCCTTGAACAGTTTTTGTTCTTCTTTTTTTACAGATTTTTGTTGTAAATAGGTTTCCGAGTAAAGGCCAGGAGTCATATATTCTTCACTATAAACTGTCCAGTCCAGTTGAAATGTAATTTTTCCATCTAATATTATGGGTTGATTATCGTAGGTTTCCTCTGAATAGGTATAATAGACATAAATGCCTGCACTATCTAGAAACACCTTTTTGATACGCTTAACTTGGACCTTTCCCTTAAAACCATTATGAGCCAAGATTTTTTGCGTTTTTTCCCTGGCTTTTGAGTAAGTAATTGGAAGTAGCACTGTGCAACGAACTAAAAGAATAGAACAGAGGAGGAGAATGGCAAAGAGAGAAAGCTTTAAAATATTAGGAGTATTTTTCTTCATAGGACATCCTTCCTTTCCTCAATGATTTGTATAAATAAGCACACCAAATCCTTCAAATAAAACGAGTCTTCTTCACTCCTATTATAATATTTTAAAGCGCTTTCTTATGTTGGTTAGAAGGAAAAAGATTAGGATGTATCCAGCAAAAAAGCCTGAAGCATCACTTCAGGCTTTTCTTCTAAGTCTCAATCGGTTGAGATAATCCTTAATAATCCGTTACTTCTTTTCGGTCATGGACATTGCTTTGTTTGCCTTGACGTGCTTTAAGCACGGCTTCAACGTCTTCAGGGCTAACCCCTGTTTCAACGAGCATGACTGCTAGGTGATAGAGGACGTCTGCTGTCTCGTTGGCAATTTCTTCTTTATCAGCATTTTTTGCTCCGATAACAACTTCTGTCGCTTCTTCGCCAACCTTTTTAAGAATCTTGTCTAGCCCCTTGTCAAAAAGGTAATTGGTATAAGATCCTTCTTTGGGATTCTTTTTACGATCTAAGGCTTCCTTATAAAGTGTTTCTAACATAGCTACTCCTATCTATCTTGATTGTCATCATATATATCCGTAAAGAAACAGCTGTAGGCTCCTGTATGACAGGCTGCTCCTTCTTGTTCCACAGCGATAAGCAAGGTGTCCTGATCACAATCTGTCTTGATGCTTTTGACATGTTGGAAATGACCAGATGTGGCCCCCTTATGCCAAAGCTCATTTCTAGAACGGCTCCAGTAATGCATTTGTTTGGTCTCAAGGGTCAACTGATAGGACACCTCATTCATATAGGCCAACATGAGCACCTGCCCGGTCTTGTAGTCTGTCACAATAACTGGTACCAGTCCGCCTTGTTTGTCAAAATCAAGTTTAACCTCTGTCATTGTCTCACCTCGATTCCTGCATCTGCCAAGACTTGTTTGGTTTCGCCTATATTTACCTCACCAAAGTGGAAAATAGAGGCTGCCAGAGCACCCGTCGCTGTTGTCTTCTCAAAGACTTCTACAATATCCTCAATATTTCCTGCACCTCCAGAGGCAATGATCGGAACATCGACGACTTCTGCCACACGATTAAGCATTTCCAAATCAAAACCAGACTTAGTGCCATCCTTGTCCATGCTAGTTAAGAGAATTTCTCCAGCCCCCAAGGCGACGACTTCTTGAGCCCATTGGATAAGGTCCCTACCTGTATCCTTACGGCCGCCCGCAACAAAAACATGCCAACTCCCATCAGCCATCTTTTTGGCATCAATCGCAGCCACTACACACTGATTCCCAAATTTTTGAGCACAATCAGCGATTAGTTGTGGATTGGCAAGGGCTGAGGAATTGACGGCAACCTTGTCAGCACCGGCTTTAAGCATCTTGTTCATGTCTTCAACTGAACGGATACCACCCCCAACCGTGAAAGGAATAAAGACCTGATCGGCAACACGACGCACCATGTCAACCGTTGTTTCACGATTATCTGAGGTCGCTGTGATGTCCAAGAAAACAAGTTCGTCACAACCAGCTTCATAATAGGCACGCGCAGAATCAACAGGGTCTCCAACATCTGTCAGATTCACAAAATTAACCCCCTTGACGACACGGCCATCCTTGACATCCAAACAGGGAATAATACGTTTCTTAAGCATATTAACCTCCGAAAGACTTGAGTTGGTCTAATGTGATATTGCCGTTATAGTAGGCTTTGCCGACAATGGTTCCTGCCACACCAATCTCTTCTAGGTGATTTAAGTCAGCTACTTCTGCAATCCCACCTGAAGCAATGACTTTGGCGGTTGTGAGTTCAGATACCAAACGTTTGTAGTGATCAAGATTGGGTCCTGTCAGTGTGCCATCTCGATCAACATCTGTATAGACAAAGAGGGTTACGCCCATCTTTTCCATTTCCTTAGCTAAGGTGATGTAGTCCACATTGCTGGTTTCCAACCAACCTTCGGTAGCGACAAACCCTGCCTTGGCATCAATACCTACGACAATTTTATCGGCACCAAATTCCTCTAAAGCTGCTCGAACGAAGTCAGGATTTTTAACGGCCATTGAACCGATAATGATACGGTCGATGCCAACTTCCAAATAGTCACGAATCTGCTCCAAGGTACGGATACCGCCACCAACTTCGATGCCAAGTCCAGAAACCTTCTTGACCTCTGCAATCAAGTCACGGTTAGTGGCACGACCATCTAGGGCACCGTCCAAGTCGACGACATGAATAAATTGAATGCCCGCATCCTTAAAGGTCTTTGCCTGCTCAATAACATCTGGATTGACAACGGTTTGTTGGTTGAAATCTCCTTTAAAGAGACGAACAGCCTGTCCATCCTTAATATCAATTGCTGGTAGAATTTGCATCTCCCCTACCATCCTTTCTAACTAAAAAGTCTTTGCTCTCACTAGCTTCTAGGCTTTACATAACCCTGCAAACTTTTCAAGAATACCTAAGCCAATATCCCCTGATTTTTCGGGATGAAATTGGGCCCCATAAACATTATCTTTATGAATCATGGCTGGCACTTCAATACTATAATCTGCGGTAACATCAATGTATTGGCTAGGGACATCTGTGAAATAACTGTGAACGAAGTAGACAGCTTGTCCATCTAAACCATCTGTCAAAGGGCTGGCTTGCTTAACAGCCAAATCATTCCACCCCATATGTGGGACAGGTTGCTCCTTGCTGGCTGGAATAGGACAGCAGACACCTGGAATAAAGCCAAGACCATCTGTTTCTTCATGTTCCAGTCCTTTTTCTGTTAAAATCTGCATGCCTAAACAAATTCCCAAAAGTGGAACTCCCTGTGCGACAGCCTCTTTGATAACAGCTACCAAACCTCTTCGCTCCAACTCTGCCATAGCCGTTGGATAAGCACCTACACCAGGTAAAATCAAACCATCTGCCGCTAGGATTTTTTCTTTATCGGCAGACAATTCTGCAGTCACACCAATCTTTTCAAGGGCACGCAGAACATTTGCAGTATTCCCCGCATCGTAATCAATGACAATAATCATAGCATCCCCTTTGTCGAGTTTACGCCGTGAATGTCAGGATTGATTGTGATTGCCTCACGCAAGGCACGTCCTGTAGCCTTGAAAAGACTTTCTGACTTGTGGTGATTGTTTTTTCCGTGGAGAATCTTGAGGTGAAGATTCATTTGAACATTGAAAGCCAAGGCTTGGAAAAATTCTTCTACCAATTCTGTGTCAAAATTACCCAATTTTGGATTATCAAAACTAGCATCAAAGACCAAGAAGCTACGTCCAGACAAGTCTAAACTTGCCATTCCGAGGGTTTCATCCATAGGTACAAAAGCCGTTCCATAACGGTTGATTCCTGCTTTATCGCCCAAGGCCTCTTTAAGAGCTTGACCAAGGACAATACCGACATCTTCAACAGTGTGGTGACTATCAACCCAAAGGTCGCCATCAGCCTTAACCACCAAAGACATACGACCGTGGCGGGCAAACAAGGTCAACATGTGGTCAAAAAATCCGATACCTGTTTGAATGTCTACTGGTTCTTGAGCATCTAAATTGAGGCTTAACTTAATTTTGGTTTCAAAGGTATTACGTTCAATTTCTGCTTGTCTCATAACTTCTTCCTCTACTCTCTCAATTATTGTCGTTTCTGACTTCAATTGCCTTGGCGTGGGCCTGCAAACCTTCCGCATAAGCTAAGGTTGTGATATCGTGCTGAGCCTTATTGACTGCTGCCTTATCGTATTGCGTATATTGGATACGTTTGACAAAATCGTGGACGCCTAAAGCTGATGAAAAGCGGCTAGTCGCTGTCGTCGGAAGAACGTGGTTGGCACCTGCATAGTAGTCGCCAATTGGTTCGCTGGTAAAGTGACCGAGAAAGACGGAACCAGCATTTTCCACTTTTTCCAAGTAATCATAAGCATTGTCCATAGCAATTTCCAAATGTTCTGGCGCAACCAAGTTCATGAGTTCGAACATGGCATCTGTATCATTGGCAATAATAATACGGCCGTTATTTTCGACAGATGGACGAGCAATTGCCTCACGTGGCAAAAGCTTAAGTTGACGTTCAATCTCACTTTCAACCGCATCAGCCAAGAATTCAGAATCTGTTACCAAAATAGCGCGTGCGCGTGTATCGTGCTCTGCTTGAGACAAGAGGTCAGCTGCCACATAGGTTGGATTGGCACTACTATCAGCAATGACACCAATTTCTGATGGTCCTGCAATCATATCAATACCGACAATACCGTAAACTTGTTTCTTGGCAGTCGCCACGAAAATATTACCAGGACCTGTAATCTTGTCCACCTTTGGAATCGTTTCTGTACCAAAGGCCAAAGCCGCAACCCCTTGAGCTCCACCAACTTGGTAAATGCTATCCACACCAGCCAATTTAGCGGCTACCAGAATCGCAGGAACAAAGTGCTCTTGAGGCGGCGTAATCATAATAATCTCTTTAACCCCAGCAATTTTAGCAGGAATAACATTCATAAGAACTGATGACGGATAAGCCGCGGTTCCTCCAGGCACATAAACACCCACACGATTGATGGGACGAATCAATTGACCACGAATAACGCCCTCACTTGGTTGGTCCTCAAAACCAGTCTCCAACTGATGTTTGTGATAGGATTCAATGTTTTCTTTGGCATTAACTAAGGCTTGGTAAACCTCTGGATCAATCTCTTTAAAGGCTTGATCAATCAAGTCCTGTCCAACTTCAAAATCAGTCAAGCCAACCTTATCAAATTTAGCTGAATAGTCACGAAGGGCCTCGTCTCCACGCTTTTTAACGTCTTCAATGATAGCCTGAACCGTGCTTTCAACGTCTCTATTTTCTTTTGACAGTTCCAATTGCTCCTGATAAAGAAGCTCTGCAATTTCTTTATTTGTTCCAGTTAATCGTTTCATTCGAACGGTACCTCCTCGTTCCCTACAAGTGATTCAATCTTACAAATGAATGGTAGAACTTCCTTGTTATTTTTCAAAGAAGCCTTATTAACAATCATTCGTGCTGAAATCCGGCAAATATCTTCATAAACTTTTAAACCATTAGCAACAAGGGTATTTCCTGTTTCCACAATATCGACAATGGCATCTGCTAGGCCAATGACTGGGGCAATCTCAACGCTCCCCTGAATTGAAATAATCTCGACATCCTCACCCTTTTGATTAAAATAATCCGTCGCAATGGTTGGATACTTGGTGGCGATACGTTTACGCTTATGGTCATCAGGATTATAGTCTTCTGTTGATGCTACGGAGAATTTACAAAGGCCAAAATTAAGGTCTAACATTTCCAAATAGCCTGTCGGATGTTCAACCAAAACATCCTTTCCGACAATCCCAATATCTGCGACACCATGTCGGACATAGGTGGTCACATCTGGTGCTTTGACCAGGAGAAAACGGAAGCGTTTGTCAGGACTTTCGAAAATTAAATTACGGCCCTTATCAGCCATGAAAGACATGTCAAAGCCAGCTTTTTCTAGTAATTTAACTGTATCTTTCTCAATTCGCCCCTTGGTTAAGGCAATTGTGATTTGATTGCTAGTCATCTAAGTCACCTCCAAATTCCACATCATCATGCACTGCTTGATAGACCGAATCAACATCAATCGCCCAACCAACCGCTGTTAATTCGGTGGCACCAAAGCGTTCAAATAGTTTATCGTAACGGCCACCTGATACAAAGGCATCTGGCACCTTATCACCAAAGACCTTAAACATCATGCCTGTATAGTAAGGCACTGCTGGCAATTGAGCCAAATCAAGCGTCGTCTCTGGGAGACTATCTGCTAGGCGATTGGTTAAGACTTCCAAACTATCCAAGGCCGTCAAAAAGGCTTCACTGTCTGTCAACTGTCTAGCCTTGGTCAAAACAGCCTTTGTCTCACCAAAGAGGAATGGCAACTGCTCCAAGACCTTGTCATATTGACTTGGATTTTCTTTGGTGAATTCCTTGAGACCTGTGATTGATTTGTCACGGATATAAGCCGCCAACTCTGCTTCTTTTACTGCTGGAAGGTCTAATTCTTCAAAAATGAGTTGCAAGAGGCGAGCATGTGAAAACTCAAACTTGTAATTTTTGACACCGGCAGCATCCAGAGCCTCTTTAGCAGAGATCACAGCTTCTTCCATGGCCTGGTGAACGGGAAATCCTATAATTTCAATACCAGCCTGCGTATGCTCATTGGATAGGCCACGCATCTCCTCATTGTAGTTAAAGACTTTTCCAGAGTAAGAAAATTTAATGGGTGTATGAACTTGTGTCGAAGCAATCACGCGCCCAATTTGGCTGGTAATATCAGGACGTAAACTAACAAGATCTCCATTTTTATCAAAGAAATTATAGTTACCATTATCCACAAGATCGCTAAAGACTTCGAAATGCTCCAAGGTTGGTGTCTCAATTCGAAGGAAACCCTTTGTCATCAACAAGTCACAGATACGATGCTCAATCTGATACATGGTACGGGCACGTTTGAAAAGTTTATCGTGCATTCCTAAGGCTAATGTCGTTTTTTTCATGCTTGTAACTCCTGTATTGTCATTAGTACGCGCTCCATCTCATCCTGAGTTCCAATCGAGATGCGTAGTCTGTCTGAAATACGCTCCACTTTTGGAAAATAACGGACATAAATTTTCTTACTTTGGAGATAGTCAAACAATTGGCCTGCCGTCACTCCGTGCGGTTTAACCAAAACAAAATTGGTTTTTGAAGGCAGCACATCAAAGCCAATAGCTTGCAATTCTTGACTAAACCAGTCACGTGTATCCATAATCTTAGCGCAGCTATCCTCATAATAATCCCAAGACTGAACGGCTGCAGTCGCCAAGACTTCTGCGATGCTATCCACATTATAGGGATTGACCGAATTATTGACGGCATTGATCACAGCCATTAGCTTTGGACTTCCGATGCCATAACCGACACGCAAGCCTGCAAGTGAGGCATCCTTAGAAAAGGTCCTTGTGATAAACACATTGTCATACTTTTCTAGAAGAGGTAAGGCAGTCTCCCCACCAAAGTTAATATAGGCTTCATCAATAATCACAACTACTGACTGATTGGCCTTTACGATTTCTTCAATTTGATCCAGAGGTTTATAAATACCTGTTGGCGCATTTGGGTTAGTAAGGATAATCCCACCATTTTCAACCAGGTAATCTTGATTATCAATCTCAAATGAAGAGTTCAAGGGCACTTCTCTAAATGGGATGCGATACAAATCTGCCCATACCTTGTAAAAACCATAGGTCAAATCTGGAAACAAGACTTCTTCCTCGCTATTAAAGAAAGCTAGAAAAGCCATTGACAAGATATCGTCTGATCCATTTCCAATAATCACTTGATTGGCAGGAACACCTAGCTGATCAGATAAGGCCTGACGCAAAGCCGCTTGATCCAAAGTCGAATACTTGCGTAACTGATGGGCATCAAAGGATGCTAAAGCTTGATGGACTACTGGACTCGGTCCATAGGCATTTTCATTAGTATTCAACTTAATGATATTTTTCTCAGCAGGCTGACTACCTGCCACATAGGGTTCAATCTTTCGTAATCCTTTGATTTCCATAGTTTATCCTTTCTGTTCAACTCCAACCAAGTGTACGGCTAGCTACAAATGCTAAAAGCAAGAGTAACAAAAAACGCCCTCGCAAAAACAACTTTTGCAAGGACGTTGGCACGTGGTTCCACCTTAATTCGAACAGGGGTCGCCCCCTCTTCCTCATGAAGTCACAAGGTCTCTCTTGTAACTCCTAGTCTCTAACGGAACCACCCGTCGTACACTACTGTCATCCAGAGTTCGCATACGCTCTCAAGAATGTGTCGTCTTTGATCTCATGCGTT
>OGJO01000563.1_pt1 | contig 20507 bp, 16 predicted proteins | sample 1572121 | NCBI WGS metagenome assembly OGJO01 (sample SAMEA2582081, study PRJEB24529) | metagenome | biome: Human gut stool | place: China | collected 2011
TACACAAGGTGCTGGTATCAAAGTTGATCCTAACTCATTGTAAGAGTAGTAAAAACCTATCTTTGGATAGGTTTTTTTTATTAAGCTAGATAGGAATACATGGGCAGAAAATAAAAAATATTCTGAAAGTAGTGTCGATTGTTGAAAATTATGGTATAATTTATGCGTATACACATAATTATTGATTTTAAACTTTTTACGTTGCGAATTTAAGGAGGCAATGAATGAAAAAGAGTAAGGTATTTTTACTGGCAGCCGTAGGCCTGTTATCTGTGGGTGTTTTAACGGCTTGCTCATCATCAAGTAAGACGTCTGGAAAGACTTATAACTATGTTTACGGTGGCGATCCTGCAACCCTAGACTATCTTGCTACAAACAAGAAAAACATGACGACAGCTGTTAGTAATGGTGTTGATGGTTTGTTTGAAAATGATCAATACGGTAATTTAAAACCATCTGTAGCTGAAGATTGGTCTGTCTCTCAAGATGGCTTGACATATACTTACAAGATTCGTAAGGGGCTCAAATGGTACACTTCTGACGGTGAAGAATATGCTGATGTGACTGCTAAGGACTTTGTAACAGGTCTTAAACATGCTGCGGATACAAATTCTGAAGCGATTTATTTGCTACAAAACTCAGTTAAAGGTCTAAATGACTACCTTTCTGGAGCTAACAAAGACTTTTCAGCTGTAGGTATCAAAGCTGTTGATGATCAGACCTTGCAATATACACTTAGCCAACCAGAGCCTTACTGGAATTCAAAATTGACTTACTCTGTCACTTGGCCTGTTAATGGAGAATTCTTGAAATCTAAAGGTAAAGACTTTGGTAAGTCAACAGATCCGACTTCTATTCTCTATAACGGTCCATACCTTCTTAAATCTTTGACAACGAAGTCTTCTATCGAGTTTACCAAGAATGAAAACTATTGGGATAAGGATAATGTTTACTTTGATACAGTTAAATTGACTTACGATGATGGTACAGACCAAGAATCCTTGGAACGTAACTTCACAGATGGAGTCTATAACTTAGCTCGTCTATACCCAACTAGTTCAAACTATTCTAAAGTTGAAAAACAGTACAAAGACAATATTTTCTATACACAACCTGGAGCAGCTGTAGAAGGTGTTGGTATTAATATCGATCGTCAAACTTATGGCCATACCTCTAAAGAAAATGACCAACAAAAGACATCAACTAAGACAGCTCTTCTTAACAAAGATTTCCGTCAGGCATTAGGATTTGCTATTGACCGTACGAATTATGCTGCACAACTTAACGGTAAAGAGGGTGGTAGTACTGCCGTTCGTAATATCTATGTTAAACCAGACTTTGTTCAAGCAGATGGCAAGGACTTCGGAACAATGGTAATGGATCAACTTCCAGCTTATGGTGATGAGTGGTCTGGTGTGAATCTTGCAGATAGTCAAGATGGTCTTTATAATCCAGAAAAAGCTAAGGCTGAATTTGCTAAAGCCAAAGAAGCTCTTGAAGCAGAAGGGGTTCAGTTCCCAATCCATTTGGATGTTCCTGTCAATCAGTCAAATAAAATCTTTGTGAACCAAGTGCAGTCACTTAAACAATCTATTGAATCAGCTCTTGGAAAAGATAATGTTGTACTTGATCTTCACCAATTGTCAACTGATGATTTCTATAACATTACCTACTCTGCTTCAAATGCAGCGGCAGAGGATTGGGATTTGTCAGTAGGTGTGGCTTGGGAGCCTGATTACCTTGATCCATCAACTTATCTTGATGTTTTGAAGACTACAAATAGTGAAAATACTAAATCTTTCATGGGTTATGACGATCCAAATAGTCAAGCGGTTCAAAAAGTAGGTCTTAAAGAATATGACCAATTGGTTGATGATGCCTCTAAGGAAACAACAGACTTGAAGGTTCGTTATGAAAAATATGCAAAAGCTCAGGCATGGTTGACGGATAGTGCACTTTATATCCCAACGACTACTTATAACGGTGCAGCCGCTGTAGTTTCTCGTATTAAGCCATTCTCAGGAGCTTATGCTCAAGCTGGTGATAAAGGTTCTACATACTACTTCAAGTATCTTAAATCTCAAGATGATATTGTGACTAAGAAACAATACGATTCAGCTTATAAAGATTGGCTTAAAGAAAAAGCGAAATCTAATGACAAAGCTCAAAAAGATCTTGCCAAACACGTTAAGTAATCTATTGAAAACGTCTACCTTTAGGTAGTCGTTTTTTTAACAAAATTTCTCGAACCACCCCTAGATTGTGATATAATAAGAAAGATTGGTACTCGCTTCTAGATTTTTATTTGGAAAGTTTGGGGGATAGAGTTGCCTACTGGTACTTATCATCTTAAGTTAGTCCTAAGGAAGGGACTTTAGGCTTAATAGGTATCCAAAGACTGAAGAATGGAACAAAAAAAGGAGATTTATCTTGGCTAAAGATATCCGCGTTCGTTACGCACCAAGTCCAACAGGGCTTCTACACATTGGTAATGCTCGTACAGCATTGTTTAACTACCTTTATGCACGTCATCATGGTGGTACATTCATTATCCGTATTGAAGATACTGACCGTAAACGTCACGTTGAAGATGGTGAGCGTTCACAGCTTGATAACTTGCGTTGGTTGGGAATTGACTGGGATGAAAGTCCTGAAACACACGAAAACTATCGTCAATCAGAACGTTTACCGCTTTACCAAAAATATATTGATCAACTTTTGGCAGAAGGTAAAGCCTATAAGTCATACGTAACTGAAGAAGAGTTAGCTGCAGAGCGTGAACGTCAAGAAGCAGCTGGTGAAACTCCTCGTTACATTAACGAGTTCCTTGGCATGACTGAAGAAGAAAAAGCTGCCTACATCGCAGAACGTGAAGCGGCAGGTATTGTACCTACAGTTCGTTTGGCGGTTAATGAGTCAGGGATTTATAAATGGCATGATATCGTTAAGGGAGATATCGAATTTGAAGGTGGTAATATCGGTGGTGATTGGGTTATCCAGAAGAAAGATGGCTACCCAACTTACAACTTTGCGGTAGTTGTTGATGACCATGATATGCAAATTTCACACGTTATCCGTGGAGATGACCATATTGCCAATACACCAAAACAACTCATGGTTTATGAAGCTCTTGGTTGGGAAGCACCTGAGTTTGGACACATGACCCTTATCATCAATTCTGAAACTGGTAAGAAGTTGTCTAAACGTGACACTAACACCCTTCAATTTATCGAAGATTATCGTAAAAAAGGTTACCTTCCAGAAGCAGTCTTTAACTTCATTGCTCTTCTTGGTTGGAATCCTGGCGGTGAAGACGAAATCTTTTCTCGTGAAGAACTCATTAAACTTTTTGATGAAAACCGTCTAAGCAAGTCACCAGCGGCCTTTGACCAGAAGAAATTGGACTGGATGAGTAACGACTACATTAAGAATGCAGATTTCGATAAGGTCTTTGCTCTTTGCAAACCTTTCTTGGAAGAAGCTGGTCGTTTGACAGATAAAGCTGAAAAATTAGTGGAACTCTACAAACCACAAATGACAGCAGCAGAAGAAATTGTCCCTCTTACAGATCTCTTCTTTGAAGATTTCCCAGAATTGACAGAGGCTGAAAAAGAAGTTATGGCTGGTGAAACAGTACCAACAGTACTTAAAGTCTTTAAAGCCAAACTCGAAGCTATGTCTGATGATGAGTTTGTTGTTGAAAACATTTTCCCACAAATTAAGGCTGTTCAAAAAGAAACAGGAATCAAAGGGAAAAATCTCTTCATGCCAATTCGTATTGCTGTTTCAGGAGAAATGCACGGTCCAGAATTGCCAGATACTATTTTCTTGCTCGGACGTGAAAAATCAATCAAACATATTGATCAAGTTCTTGCAACACTATAAAAACAAACCCAACAATTGTTGGGTTTTCGAATGCACATAAGTGATTTGTCAATGATTATATGATTATTGATAAGACTGCATTTGTAATATAATGATGATATTTCGTAATCATATCATCATTTTCAAAACTTTAAATTAGTTTTATAATAGATTGGTAATAAAAATTAGGGAGGAGTGAGCATTATGAGAAGATTTGGTTGGTATTTCTACTACGTTATCGGCATGTACCCATAAAAAGAGGTAATGAGTCAGTTGAAGAGCTTGGTTTTTCTAAGCTCTTTTTTATGTTTATGAAAAGTAAGGGATATTTGGGGTCGTCTGATGTTAGATTGTTCTCAATCAGGAAAAAATAGCTTTATATTTTTAGCTTTTTCTAATAGGAGTGACGCTAAATTATATATTTATGTTACAATAAAGTAGGTTGATTTTGAAAGGAAGGGGGGAGTCTAGAGATGATCGTTTTATTTACGGTTCTACGTCTATTGGCTATTTTAATTGTTAGTCACGATATGTCAGGTTTACTCAAAACTTGGAAGAGTAAATGCTGGTTTATCGCAGGGAGTCTCTTGCTCTCTCTATTTGTTGGAGGCATTACAGGGTCGCTCTTAGCACTTTTGTTCTGCTATCTTTTCTTAAATAAAATATCAAGTAGTGAAAAGAATTCTTTTCTTTTCACCTTTTTGCCGTGGGTTTTTGTTGAAGTCACCTCGAAACTGCTTCAACTTTACTTTTTCCCATGGATTTTTCAAATTAATTACTTACAGGTCAAGGACACCCCAGTACTCATTGCTTTGTCTTATCTCTTGATTTACCCAATTTTTCATCTGATTGTCAAAGTGTTCTTTATTGACTTTGGTGCTCTCAATGTTATGGGAAATAACCATACTTACCAAGTTAGACAACGCTTATTGGTTGGGGTGACTCTGGCTTATATTATTTTATCTTTAATTATTTTCTATGCCAGTAATATCTTTCCTTACTCAGGTCTCTTTATTTATTTAGCAGGTAGTATTACGATTGTCTACTCCATTCTCTTTATTTTGCTCTTTGCTCAGCTTAATATTTATTCTAAGAGAAGAGTGAAGGATCAGTTGGCTGAAGAAATGGCTAGACACGAGGAAAGTTTAGAAGAATATAGCCACCGTTTAGAAAAACTCTATAATGATATTTCTCAGGTGAAGAAGGATTATCTCGAAGGGCTTAAAACAATGGAGGTTAGTATCCAACGACGAGACTTACCTGCTTTGAAACAAGAGTATGCAGAACTTTTAGAAAAATCTGGAAATAGCTTAACTTTGTCAAATTATGAATTGTCACGCTTAATCAACTTAGAAATCACATCTCTCAAGAGTCTCTTTTCTGCTAAAGTGCTTGAGGCTGAGAACTTAGGAATTAAGGTCAATTTGGAGTTGCCAGATGTTATATCGTCAACTCAGATAGAGGCCTTAGATTTGGTTGTGATTTCTTCTGTCTTCTTAAACAATGCTATTGAGTCGGCAGTGGATTCTGAAGATCCTACTTTAACCATATCCTTCTTTAAAAATCAAGGTTATCTTATCTTGGTTATTGACAATACAACCAGAGAAGAACGTATTCCTGTGTCAAGGATTTTTGATGAAGGGGTTTCTAGTAAAGGAGAAGGCCGAGGACTTGGTCTGTCTAAGGTTGCAGATATACTTAATCGCTATCCAAAAGTAAATCTTGAGACTCGTAGTTGTGACCATCATTTTACACAGGTACTCTCTTTTCAGGATAATTGATAAATCAAAGATAATATTTGTAGAGGATAGGGAAAATAGAAAGGGGAAAAGCATATGCAACTTGTGATTGACGGCCTTATTGCTTTGGTTGTTGTCGTTTCACATCTTGTGATTTTAGCTAGAATGGCTTATCTAGATGTTTTTACTTACAGTTACATTCCTTATGTAATCGTAGTAACTGCCGTTAAGTGGTTAGCCAAGGTGCTATGGCAAATTGATATTCCAGATGCGATTTATCTCCTAGTCTTTATTTTTCTTGAAAAACCTCAGGCTCTACGAGAAGAAAAGTATTTTTATGCTTTCTTTGCCCCTGTCTTTTGGACTCTGATTACAAGCTTCTTTAGTTTTTATTTTTTCCGAGTTTTCTTTAATAAGCCGGTCGAATTGGTTCCAAACCATTTAGGAATCTTGGTTGTAGATAGTGTTGTTCTTCCCTTCTTTCTAGGCTTGCAAAAAATGTTCGGTTTAGATAGCTTTTTTAAGGAACCATATCAGGACTTGCAGGATAAATATAAGAGTATGCTCTTGCAAGTTGATCATATTTTAATTATCAGTTATCTGCTTATTCTCTTTAAACGGGAGATTTTCTCCTTGCTTCTGAGTCAGACCTATCTCCCAGGTTACCCTCAAATTTATATTTGGGTTGGTTTCCTTATACACATGTATATTCTTGTTCGCTTTGTTTCTTATGGTAAAGACGTACGTGATAGCAAAATTCTCAGAGAACAAGAGGAGCACTTGAGGAGTCTGGAAGCTTATAATGAAAAAATCGAAACTGCCTATAAGAGTGTACGCTCATTTAAACATGATTATGAAAATATACTCATTAGTATGCAGACAAGTATTGATAGTGGGGATTTTGACCTTATTGAACAAACCTATCAGGATATTTTGAAAAAGGCTGGTCAAGAACTCGTTGAGGAAGATGACGAAACTGTCTCTTGAGTGTAAACAGGAAATATTATCATGAACTTACAGCTTTGGACCATGGTATCACTTGAAAATAGTATTATTCAGATTATTAGTTTTCATATTACCTGGTTTATTTATAAAAAACTAACAAGGAGCACTCTAGCTTACTGGAAAGTATTTTGTTTAAGTCTCTTAGGTATAGTGGTATCATTTGGTAAAGGTGATGGCTTCTATTATCAAGTTGTTATCTTTCTAGCTTTGGCCTTAAAGGAACGGCGGAAGCATCGTTTGACGCTCTGGGCAAGCCTCTTTTTTGGGGCTTTCTCGGTTCTCTTTACTGATTTATTTGCGACTTTTACACCATATTATGTATTCAGTAACTTATTTACAAATATGAGCTTGGTTGAGATTCAAGAAAATTTCTTCCTAAATTTGCTATCTTATGTGATGATTTATCCTTTTTTTCTCTATGTCAATTATCTATCAAGTTCAGATATTGACAAGATTAAGGAGCTGATTTATTCCCATGGTCGTGAGCGTTTATTGATTGCGGTTGATTTGACCTTTGCACTCTACATTACTTGTAGTATTCTTTTGGTATCTACAGGTAGTGATGTGAGAGGGCCAATTTTTATTGCAATGGCGGTTTATCTCCTAATGGTAACAACCTTGAACCGCTATTCTCATAAATTTGTCAGAGAACGTAGTAAGGAAGCTGTGGAGACCTATGTCTATAACTTGGAAGTCTATAATAAGCATATTGAGGATCTTTTTACAAAAGTAAAACCTATTGAAAAAGATTTTGAGAGTCTTTTGGTAGCTCTTGAGACTCCTCTGGCTAAAAATCAATTGTCAGAGGTTTTATCCGTTTATCATGAGCATTTGAACCATCTTAAACTTGATAATTTGGATTTAAATGATAAGTTGGCTCCTTTGTTCGAGATTCCTTATCCGGTATTAAGAAGTTGGATTGTAAACCAAGTTATTCCTTTGGAACAAAAAGGTGTCACAGTTAGGTTGGATGTCAATGTTGATGCTTATCCTAATAATTTAAATGTTGCAGTTCTTATTAGAGTTTTAGAACGTTGCATGAACTTAGCTGAAAAACTTTGGGCCAAGGAGCCGGAGACAGATATTGGTTTCCTTATTCAACAGAATGAGCATGGTAATCTCAGCTTTATTCTTGAGAATACCAATCAGGAAGCTGATCCGAAACTCGATGGTAGTCTGGCTATTAGTCGTGATTTTGCCCAGTTTTGCTGGTCAAACGGTATCGGTTTAACAAATAAAAAAGAATTATTTAAAACCTATCAAATTGTCACGGTAGGACTATAATCGTAGAAAGGAGAGGGATAACTATGCTGGGTAACATCCTATTTCAAATTTTGATGTTTATCATTATTTGGGATATCTACTTACGTATTGGTGGACAAAACACCAATCTTAAAAATCGTATACTTTATTTGTTATTTGATGTTGCTCTATGCATTTGGGGACAACTCATTGGACGCTATATAGGCATAGTACCTCCCTTAGTAGCCATTGTAACATTGACTTTTAGTTACCAACTGAATACAAGTGTCACCTCTGTAGAGCGCTTTTTTCTAGGTTTTTACCCAGTGGTACTAGTCGATTTGGCAAGACGTTTTTTGGCTACTTTCTTCTTTCCACCGATACTTGGCATAACTGTTGATACTTTAAACACTAATATTTGGTGGTCTATGGTACCACTTTCCTTCGTCATGTTGACGGTCAGAATAGTAGATTTTATTTTACGTCTAGATTTTACAGATATCTTGAAAGTTGCTGCCCAACAAGAAAAAAAGAACCGTCTGGGTTTGGTCAACATGCTTCTTTTGCTTTATTATTTAGTTATCTTTTTAGTGTCGACATTTGATACTTATTTTCCAGAGTTACATCTTGAGAGTAGATTTAGGTTGCCATTAGTAATGGGATATCTCTACTTACTCCTCTTTGTACTTGGTGCTGTAAACCAGTTTGCTAAGGAGAAAATAGAGCAGGATTTAGCGATGAAGCAGGCTAACTATCTTGATGATTTGAAGCGTGAGAATACTAGGGTAGAAGGTTTGTATAGAGACTTGATGCATGTTCGCTCTAACTATAATTTCCTACTTAATAATCTGAGAGATATTGAAAGAACAGGGGATATTCGTTCTTATAAAAAAGATTTGGTTGATCTTTATGTCAATCGAGATCAGCATAGTTTTTCAACTCAGGTCACTGATTTGGATAATATCCAAAATCCAAGTATTCATAGTCTACTTTCATCAAAATATCATGAAGCTCAGATGCATCGCCTCAATATTCATGCAGAGATTCCAGATCCAGTGATTCATAACTATCTAACTGATTTAGATTTAGCTGTTGTTTTGGGTCACCTCATGGATAATGCTATTGATGGTGCTCGTAAAGCCAGTGAAGGTTTTATTAGTCTGGCCTATTTTGATGAAGAGGATTGCCAGAGTTTTATTATTGAAAGTACAATTGCAGAAGAGCAAGTGCCACTTTCAATGATGAGTACCCAGCTTTCTCATCCTGAGGGTGGTGTAGGTGTTAATGCTGTTCAAGATATTTTGGAACGTTATCCGAACACGTCCTTCTCTGTCCGTAGTCAGAATCATAAAATGATGCAAATACTAGAAATGAGGCCCTAATATGAATATATACATTTTAGAAGATGACTTAATGCAGCAAACACGTATTAGTGACATCATCAGAGAATTGGTTTCAGAGGGCACGTTTTCCGTACGAAAACTTGAAGTTTTTTCTAAACCTCACAAACTATTGTCCAGTATCAATGAAAAGGGCAACCATCAGGTTTTCCTTTTAGATATCGATATTGATGGTGAGCGAAAGAAGGGGCTAGAAGTTGCCTCAGAAATTCGTCAACAAGATGCTAATGCAGTTATTATTTTTGTAACAACTCACTCAGAGTTTGCACCGATTAGTTTTAAATACAAGGTTTCTGCACTAGATTTCATTGATAAGACAGTTTCTAATGCAGAGTTCAAACAACAACTAAAACAAACATTGACTTTTGTGAACCAAAAAGTTGGAGATGTGGATGATGATGAGATTTTTGTGTTTGAAACCGCTCAGTCTCGGATCCAAGTCCCTATGAGAGATATTTATTATTTTGCGACTGCTGTGACACCTCATAAGGTGATGCTGATTACTAAAACAGAGCGTTTGGAGTTTTATGCCAATCTTGGAGATATTACTTCGGTAAATAAAAAACTCTTTTCTTGTCATCGCTCCTTTTTAGTTAATTTGGATAACATATCTCGTATTGATAAGACTCAGTTGATGATTTATTTTGAAAATGGTGATTCTTGTCCAGTTTCACGTTTGAAAATGAAGGCTCTGCTTAAAAAATGGTCAGAGGTAAAAGAACATTAGTCGATGACTAATGTTCTTTTTAGTCTAAAAAAGCATGTGTTTATTTCATAGGTGATTGATTATCTTATGAGTGAACAAATTCTGTAAAAACACAAAATAGATGTCCTTTAGTGATAAAATTTAGAGATTTATAAAAAAATATCTTAAAAAAATGCAGTTCAGGATGAAAAAGCGACATTCTATGAAATCGTATAGACAATTAAATTGAAAAAGGTTATGATATAACCAAGATATGTGATTCGGAATGAGACATCGTCAATCTTATTGAAATCTACATACACTTTATGAAAATAAATAATGTACTTTTATATAACTTTTTCCTAATCCCCATTTTTTATTGGCCGCTCGTCCAATTACATATCTTTTTTATAGACATTAAAAGGCTTGAGAAATCAAGCTGTTTTTTGTTTTTAAGGAATTATTGTAGTTTAAGATAAAAAATACATTCTGTGAGTGAAATCCGACATTTTAGGAAATAGCGACATACATCCTGGGTTGCATGCTATAATGTAATCAAGGTTAGAGAGCAAGAAGAATGTATGGTTTAAGTTAGTCCCTTAAACATAATAATTTCCCTCATTCATTCTATCTAAAATTGCTGTTGTGTTCTCTACCGATGATGCTGTTGTTCAAAAGGTCTGTACTTTGTACAGGCCTTTTGGCATTTTAGAAGATAGATAGTTAAAGATGCTTTTGAATCTATTTGTATAGTTTCAAGAGTGTTTTTTTATTTTCTACCATTCCTTGCATAAAATTGAATAAAAATTAAGGATTAAGCATTTTTTAGGTCAGAATAATAAATAAAAATTAAATAAATATAAAAAAATAACAAAAAAGTGTTGACAGGTGAATAAATATGCAATATAATTAGTCTCGTAAGGTTGATAGAGATAGCAACCACAAGAAAATATAAGAAAAGAGAAAAATATTATGTCAAAAGAGAAAGTTATTCTTGCCTATTCGGGAGGTCTTGATACCTCAGTCGCTATTACATGGCTTAAAAAAGATTATGATGTTATTGCTGTTTGTATGGATGTCGGTGAAGGTAAAGATCTTGAGTTTATCCATGACAAAGCTTTGACAGTTGGAGCTGTTGAGTCATACGTGCTTGATGTTAAAGATGAGTTTGTTGAAGATTATGTGCTTCCAGCACTTCAAGCTCACGCTTACTATGAACAAAAATATCCTTTGGTTTCAGCGCTTAGTCGTCCAATTATTGCTAAAAAATTGGTTGAGATTGCTCATAAAACAGGAGCAACGACTATCGCTCACGGTTGTACTGGTAAAGGTAATGACCAAGTTCGTTTCGAAGTTGCCATTGCTGCCCTAGACCCAAGTCTTAAAGTAGTGGCGCCAGTGCGTGAATGGAAATGGTCTCGTGAGGAAGAAATTGAGTATGCTAAGGCTAATGGTGTTCCAGTTCCAGCAGACCTTGATAATCCTTACTCAGTCGATCAAAACCTTTGGGGACGTGCTAATGAGTGTGGTGTTCTTGAAAATCCTTGGAATCAAGCTCCAGAAGAGGCTTTTGGGATTACCAATTCACCAGAGTCTGCGCCAGATGAAGCTGAATATGTCAATGTAACCTTTAAAGAAGGGAAACCAGTTGCTCTTAACGGTAAAGAAATGAAATTGGCTGACCTTATCCAAGAGATGAATGTTATTGCTGGTAAGCATGGTGTCGGACGTATCGACCACGTTGAGAACCGTCTTGTAGGTATCAAATCTCGTGAAATTTATGAATGTCCAGGAGCTATCGCCCTTTTGACAGCTCATAAAGAAATTGAGGACTTAACTTTGGTACGTGAAGTTTCTCATTTTAAGCCAATTCTTGAAAATGAATTGTCAAACCTTATCTACAATGCTTTGTGGTTTAGCCCAGCGACACAAGCTATCATTGCTTATATTAAGGAAACACAAAAAGTTGTTAATGGTATCGCTAAAGTTAAACTTTACAAAGGGCATGCTCAAGTAGTAGCACGTCAATCAGCTAATTCATTGTATGATGAAAACTTGGCTACTTACACATCAGCTGACAGCTTTGATCAGGATGCTGCGATTGGATTTATCAAGCTTTGGGGTCTTCCAACTCAGGTTAATTCACAAGTTAACCATCCATTTGACAATTAATGACAAATTTCATAAGAAAAGTAGGCTATTAGAAGAAAAACGCTTCTTATCAGATAAAAGTGGACAGAGAGCCACATCTGATACTCTTTTCTTATAACTTATATTATTATCGTTAAGGCGTTCTGAGAGGCGTCACGAGCCTAAATAAACTACGACAGAGATCGGGTTTTAGGAAAACAAGTGTCCAGAGAGACAAATTAAGCTAGACAAATACTATCTAGCTTTTTTCATTTAAGTTATTGTGACCAAAGAGGTCGTTACTTGTTATAAGTATTAAGAAAGGATAGAAGATTATCCCAGTGAGGGGAAATCTTCAAAATAAAACTATGGCAGAAAATCATAAACTATGGGGCGGTCGGTTCGAAGCTAGTCTTGAAAAATGGGTAGAAGAATTCGGTGCTTCAATTTCATTTGACCAAAAAATGGCAGAGTTTGACCTTAAAGGGTCTATTGCCCATGTTACTATGCTCGGTGAGACAGGAATTATTACCAAAGAGGAAGCATTGCAAATTAAACAGGGCTTGGAAGAACTGCTTGAGGAATATAAGGCTGGTAAACTAGAATTTGATGTTTCCAATGAAGATATTCATATGAATATGGAGAGTCTTTTGACAGCTAAAATTGGACCAGTAGCAGGAAAACTTCATACAGCACGTTCACGTAACGACCAAGTAGCTACGGATATGCACTTGTATCTAAAAGCCAAACTAGTGGAAGTTATTGAGAAGCTCGATAACTTACGTGCTACTTTGGTCAATCTAGCAGACAAACATACCTATACAATTATGCCAGGCTACACTCACTTGCAGCATGCACAACCGATTTCTTTTGGTCACCACTTGATGGCTTATTACAACATGTTTACACGTGATGCCGAACGTTTTGAATTTAATATCAAGCATACGGATATCTCTCCACTCGGAGCTGCTGCACTAGCAGGAACAACTTTCCCGATTAATCGTAATATGACATCTGACTTAATGGGTTTTGCAAAACCATATAGCAATTCCTTGGATGCTGTTTCCGATCGTGACTTTATTCTCGAATTCTTGTCAAACTCAAGTATTCTCATGATGCATATGACACGTATTTGTGAAGAAATCATTAACTGGTGTTCTAACGAGTTTAAGTTTGTAACTCTATCTGATACTTTTTCAACAGGCTCTTCTATTATGCCTCAAAAGAAAAACCCAGATATGGCAGAACTAATTCGTGGGAAATCAGGTCGTGTCTATGGCAATTTGATTGGATTGTTGACGGTGATGAAGTCATTACCTTTGGCCTACAATAAAGATCTCCAAGAAGATAAAGAGGGTATGTTTGATACGGTAGAAACGATTACTGTCGCTATTGATATTCTCGCAGGCATGCTCAATACAATGACTGTTAATGACAAACATATGGCAGAATCAACAGAGAAAGATTTTTCAAATGCTACAGAGTTGGCTGATTATCTTGCATCTAAAGGCCTACCATTCCGTGAAGCACATGAGATTGTTGGAAAACTTGTCCTTGAGTGTACCAAAGCTGGTTATTACCTTCAGGATGTTCCTCTCGAACGTTATCAAGAAGTTTCAGACCTAATTGAAGAGGACATCTATGAGACACTTAAATCTCATACAGCTGTTGAACGTCGTCATTCCCTTGGTGGAACTGGTTTTGACCAGGTTAAATGGCAAATCAAAGAAGCTCAAAAAGCTCTAAAAAAATAAGTCTCTAAGGCCCTAACCATAAGGTTTTGGGCTTTTTTGCTATTTATGATATAATAGTACTAATTTTGAGTTTGGAGTCGCATTTTGAAAAAATCTTATCGCGTTAAGAAAGAGAAAGACTTTAAAGCATTATTTGATGCAGGACACAGTGTTGCTAATCGAAAATTTGTTGTCTACTGTCTGGATCGTGATCTACCTCATTTTAGAGTGGGTTTGTCAGTCAGTAAGCGTCTTGGTAATGCGGTTACTCGGAATCGGGTAAAACGTCGTCTACGACATGCACTAATGGACATGTCATCTCAGTTAGAACATCAAGATTTTGTCGTTATTGCTCGTAAAGGTGTTGAAGACTTAAGTTATCAAGACATTTATAGCAATCTCGTTCATGTCTTAAAAATAGCAAAGTTATATAAGGACTAGAAGATTATTTTGCTTCTTTACATTGTAGGATAAACTAAAGTCACTCCTGATTTTTGAGATACTCTTAATGAATGGAAGCGAAGCAGTTCTTTATCGTATTAAAAAGGAGTTTTTAGTGAAGAAAAAACTTAATATATCTGTTTTAGGCGCAGGAGCTCTCTTGCTTTTGTCCGCGTGTGGACGAAGTGATGTTACAAGTCACTCCACAGGCCTTTGGGAACGTCTTATTTTAATGTTTGGGAAGGCTATTCAAGGGCTCTCATTTGGTGGTTCTATTGGATTAGGTATTATTATTTTCACGATTTTAATTCGTGCGGTAATGATTCCTCTGTATAATCGCCAAATTAAGTCAAGCCGTGAACTACAAGAGTTGCAGCCAGAGTTACGTCGCTTGCAGAGTGAGTATCCTGGACGCGAGAATCGTGAAGCTCTTGCTTATGCACAACAAGATCTTTATAAAGAGCACGGTGTGAATCCTTACGCAAGCTTCGTTCCTCTCTTGATCCAATTTCCTATTTTGATGGCTCTTTATGGAGCGCTCACACGAGTGCCAGAGTTGCGAGAAGGAACATTCCTTTGGGTTGACCTAGGTCAGAAAGACCCTTACTTTATTCTTCCGATTTTGGCGGCTGCTTTCACCTTCCTTTCAACTTGGTTGACAAATAAGGCGGCTAAAGATCGTAGTGCAATGCTTCTTGTTATGAATATCATGCTTCCAATCTTTATTTTCTGGTTTGGAACTCAGATTTCTTCAGGGGTAGCACTTTACTGGGCAGTTTCAAACGCCTTCCAAGTTGTTCAGATTTTGGCTTTTAATAATCCGTTTAAAATCATTGAAGAACGTAATCGTTTGGAAGCGGAAGAAAAAGAACGTAAAGCTAAGATTCGTCGTGCCAAGAAAAAGGCGCATAAACGTAAATAAGGAGGCTTATTATGGTTGTCTATTCTGGACGAACAGTCGAACAAGCTATCGAAAAAGGTTTGAAAGATCTTAATTTACCCCGTATGAAGGCTCATATTAAGGTTATTTCTCGTGAGAAAAAAGGTTTTCTAGGGTTCGGAAAGAAGCCGGCTCGAGTTAGTGTTGAACCAATAAATGAAAAGATAGCTCACGAAGCAGATCAAAACACCGTTAAAGTGGCTCCCGATGCTGTAAAACAATTAGACGATTCTGTCGCAAGTCCAAAAGACGAAACGATTGCTTTCAATAAAGTGACAAAACTTGTTACGGTTTCAGATAATAAAGAAATTGCACATGAAGACTTAAAGCAACCAGTTTCTACAGAGACTCTTGATGAAGAGTTGCCAGATAAGAAACAGGAGCAACCAAAGGCAACAATTATTCCGCTATCTGTTAAACGTGAGTTATCAGAAGAGGGTGCGACAGAATCTATGGCAAATTCGCTTGAACCCCAACTAGAACCGGTTACTCAAGTTCAAACTTCGGAGACTTCTGAAGGGGCTTTCAGTTCTTTAGTGTCCTCTGAGTTTAGTTCAGATGAGTCTTCTGAAAATAATTTAGAAGATATTCAAGGGGCTGCAGATGATGTTTTATCTTACCTCGAAAAAATTATCTATGAAATGGATGTTGATGCTAGTCTAGAGGTTAGTCACAATCGTCGCAATATTATCATTCAAATTGAAACAGACCAACCTGGTCGTGTTATCGGTTATCATGGCAAGGTTCTCAAGTCTTTACAACTTTTAGCGCAAAATTATTTGCACGATCGTCATTCTAAACGTTTTAGTGTTGTTCTTAATGTTCGTGATTATTTGGAGCAACGCACAGAGACTTTGATTGATCTAGCAGAAAAAACGGCGGCTAAAGTAAAAGAAACAGGTCGAGAGTACGTTATGGATCCAATGACGAATAGCGAACGAAAAATTATCCATAAGGCACTTTCTCAAATTGAAGGTGTTGAAAGTCACTCAGAAGGGGACGATCCTAATCGTTACGTTGTTGTGACAAAAGTATGATTACAATAGCGTTTATTGCTTACAGAAACTAGTCTTATTTGAAGGCTAGTTTTTTTGACAATAAAAAGTAGACGGTGTATACTTTGTTTAAAAGGTAGTCGCTGTCTACTTAGATGGAAATAGGAGTCAAAATGAAACGTAATACTGCTGAATTGAAGGAAAAGTTAATCGCAACTGGAGTCGAGGAGATAAGAACAAGAGGTGTCGATCAACTATCTATCCGAACGGTGGCTCAAAGATGTGGGGTCACCCATGGGGCACCCTATAAGCACTTTGAAATAAGGATGTATATCTTCAGGTAGTTTTGGAACATTTATCTGAGATCTTTTTGAAGTATCTGACAAAAGGGGTAGACTCTTCGCTTGATGTAAGAGGTCAATTAGTATTAATGGGCTGTAATTTTGTGGAATTTGCTCAAAAAGAAACAAATAGTTTTGAGGCCTTGTTTATTAAGTTTCCTTTCAATTATACGGAGCTCACTCGGGACAGTATCTCTGTTAATGCCCATTTACCAGGGTTTGAGCACTTTAAGAGTGTGGTTTTGAAGCTAAAAAGTGAAATGAACATTTCGGGTAGTGAGGCAGAAATATTAGTTCATATCTGGAGTTTTATTACTGGATTAGCCGTTTTGGTAAGGGGTCCTATTGGTGATAATTTCAATAGTAACACTATTGAAGAGACTGTTAGTACTATGTTAGACATCTATGTTAAAGGAGCTAAACAATGAAAACCTTAATTATCTACGCCCATCCAAACGATAAGAGCTACAATGCCTCTATACTAGAGACTGTTAAAGAAAATTTATCGTCTAAACATGAGTTAAAGATTCTAGATTTGTATAAAGAGAAGTTCGATCCTGTTTTACGTTTTGATACAACACATAGGAGAAGAGACTTAGCGCACGATGTAGCTATGAAAGACTATCGAGATTTAATAACTTGGGCAGATCAGTTGATTTTTATTTTTCCAACTTGGTGGAGTGGAATGCCAGCTATCTTGAAAGGATTTATTGAACGCGTTTTTGTTGCTGGCTTTGCCTATGAAAATACACCCCGTGGATTGGATGGTAAATTGACTGGGAAAGCTTGGATTATTACAACCCACAATACACCAAAGATAGTTCTACCTTTAGTTCAAGATTATAGCAAAGTCCTAAAATTTCAAGTCCTAAAACCTTGTGGTATTAAACCGGTCAAAGTTACCCAGGTTTCACCTGTTGAGTATATGAGTGACCATAAGCGAAAAGAGGTACTCAAGAAAATAGCTAAACTAGCAAGGAGGTTATGAGCAAGCGATGATATAGGAACGGCATTGTAGTTTACAGTTATCACTAGCCTCCGGGCATCGAAGATATAATGAAATTAATATCTAAGTAATTCTTGACAAGATTAAGCTATTGCTATAAAATAGTATGGTATGTTTAGTAACTGATCAAAAATAGCCGGCTAAACGAATACGAAAATCTATCAGGAGGTATTCAACGTGAAACGTACTTATCAACCAAGTAAAATCCGTCGTCAACGTAAACACGGATTCCGTCACCGTATGTCAACTAAAAACGGACGTCGTGTTCTTGCAGCTCGTCGTCGTAAAGGACGTAAAGTTCTTTCAGCTTAAGACATTATTGAAAGCAACAGTGCTCGAGACTGTTGCTTTTTGTTTTTTGCTATAAATGATAGTGTTGATGTTTGTTGTTATTCATCGAAACTTTGAAAATATAGAGCTGACAATTCTTGTAATTTTTGATAAACTAAAGCGGTTGTGGATAATGACCACTTACTAAAAAATACTTAGGACTGTTTTTCCTAATGTAAGGAGTATAAATGACTGACTTTCCTATTAAATATCGTCTTATAAAGAAAGAAAAACACACAGGGGCACGCTTGGGGGAAATTATCACGCCTCATGGAACTTTTCCAACACCGATGTTTATGCCTGTAGGTACCCAAGCTACAGTAAAAACGCAATCTCCTGAAGAATTAAAACAGATGGGTTCAGGAATTATTTTGGCCAATACCTATCATTTATGGCTAAGACCTGGTGATGAGCTCGTTGCTAAAGCTGGAGGACTCCATAAATTCATGAATTGGGACCAAGCGATTCTTACAGATAGCGGTGGTTTCCAAGTATATTCATTGGCCGAAAAACGAAACATCTCGGAAGAAGGTGTAACTTTTAAAAATCACCTTAATGGAAGTAAGATGTTTTTATCTCCTGAAAAAGCGATCTTGATTCAGAACAATCTCGGTTCAGATATTATGATGAGTTTTGACGAATGCCCTCAATTTTACCAACCATACGACTATGTGAAAAATTCTATTGAACGTACAAGTCGTTGGGCAGAACGAGGGCTGAAAGCACATCGTCGTCCACATGACCAAGGTCTTTTTGGAATCGTACAGGGAGCAGGTTTTGAAGATCTTCGTAGACAATCTGCACAGGATTTGGTTTCCATGGATTTTCCAGGTTATTCAATTGGAGGACTTGCAGTAGGAGAAACCCATGAAGAGATGAATGCAGTTCTAGACTTTACTGTACCTTTACTTCCTGAGAATAAACCACGTTATCTTATGGGGGTGGGGGCACCAGATAGTTTGATCGACGGTGTTATTCGTGGCGTTGACATGTATGATTGTGTTCTCCCAACACGAATTGCTCGTAACGGAACTTGTATGACGAGTCAAGGGCGCCTCGTGGTTAAAAATGCGGCGTATGCAGAAGATTTTAGCCCTATAGATCCTGAATGTGATTGTTATACATGTAAGAATTACACACGTGCTTATGTGAGACATTTGTTGAAAGCAGATGAAACGTTTGGAATTCGCCTGACTAGTTATCATAATCTCTACTTCTTGGTGAATTTAATGGCTAAAGTACGACAAGCTATTATAGATGACAATTTACTTGAGTTCCGTCAAGACTTTATAGAAAAGTATGGTTACAAGTCAAGTAAAAGAAATTTTTAAATAATTTATTTAGCAGTACATGATTGTACTGCTTTATTTTTTTGCAAAACCCTATTGACAAGCATTAATTTGGGTGTTAAGATATAAAAGTTGTCTTAACTGACTTGCCACAAACTTGAAAAGGTTCCAAAACTTTAAAAAAAGTTATTGACAAGACAAGGTAGAGATGATATTATAAATAAGCTGTTTCGCGAGAGACAGCAGACACGAGAAGTAAAAAAACTTCAAAAAAGTGTTGACAAGGTATTCTAGATTTGCTAGAATATAGAAGTTGTCTTAAGAGAGACAAAGACCTTTGAGAACTGAATAAGAAACCAAGTGCAGGGTTATGATAGAAGAATTATAACCTGTCAATTTACAAGAATAAATCGTCAGACGACGGTAATGAGTTAACGCTCGAACAATTATTAAATTTTTTAATGAGAGTTTGATCCTGGCTCAGGACGAACGCTGGCGGCGTGCCTAATACATGCAAGTAGAACGCTGAAGAGAGGAGCTTGCTCTTCTTGGATGAGTTGCGAACGGGTGAGTAACGCGTAGGTAACCTGCCTTGTAGCGGGGGATAACTATTGGAAACGATAGCTAATACCGCATAACAATGGATGACACATGTCATTTATTTGAAAGGGGCAATTGCTCCACTACAAGATGGACCTGCGTTGTATTAGCTAGTAGGTGAGGTAACGGCTCACCTAGGCGACGATACATAGCCGACCTGAGAGGGTGATCGGCCACACTGGGACTGAGACACGGCCCAGACTCCTACGGGAGGCAGCAGTAGGGAATCTTCGGCAATGGGGGCAACCCTGACCGAGCAACGCCGCGTGAGTGAAGAAGGTTTTCGGATCGTAAAGCTCTGTTGTAAGTCAAGAACGAGTGTGAGAGTGGAAAGTTCACACTGTGACGGTAGCTTACCAGAAAGGGACGGCTAACTACGTGCCAGCAGCCGCGGTAATACGTAGGTCCCGAGCGTTGTCCGGATTTATTGGGCGTAAAGCGAGCGCAGGCGGTTTGATAAGTCTGAAGTTAAAGGCTGTGGCTCAACCATAGTTCGCTTTGGAAACTGTCAAACTTGAGTGCAGAAGGGGAGAGTGGAATTCCATGTGTAGCGGTGAAATGCGTAGATATATGGAGGAACACCGGTGGCGAAAGCGGCTCTCTGGTCTGTAACTGACGCTGAGGCTCGAAAGCGTGGGGAGCAAACAGGATTAGATACCCTGGTAGTCCACGCCGTAAACGATGAGTGCTAGGTGTTGGATCCTTTCCGGGATTCAGTGCCGCAGCTAACGCATTAAGCACTCCGCCTGGGGAGTACGACCGCAAGG
>OGJO01000564.1_pt1 | contig 20490 bp, 23 predicted proteins | sample 1572121 | NCBI WGS metagenome assembly OGJO01 (sample SAMEA2582081, study PRJEB24529) | metagenome | biome: Human gut stool | place: China | collected 2011
ATAGTATAGGGGGATTTCAAATTTTTTCATATTCAGCTCATTATAAAGTACTTACTCTCAAACATTCGTAGGAATAAATTATATAATTCTTGATTAGTTTCACCAGCATCTCGACGGTCAACATAAAATTCAATGTCACGCTCTTGTATCATTGTGTAAACCTTATCTTTAACATCTTTTCTCTTTTTTAACCTTATTCTTCTTCAGATAACTTTTTAACTATCTTTTTACCTAATTTATATGCTTCAAGCTCAACTTAGCATTGACTAATTCTTCTTCCAAGTCGTGCTTATCACCAGTTAATTTTCCTAAACGTTTTTGAAGTTTTTCGACTGTTTTAGCAGCTTTACCGGTATTGTCTTAGTTTTCTACTTCTTGATTTTCGTTATCCATCACAAAACTCCTTTTTCTCGCAGTTAAAGCCTTGAGAGAGTACTCAGTTTTTAACGCCTGCAAGCAGGAAAAAGGCAAAATACTAATTCAATTCTTTCAACCGATTAATATTGTCAATAGGTATTATATTTACTTGACCGGATTCATTGGTAAATTTTAGAAATTTATTAATGCCAAAATTTATGTAATGCAATTCTGTCAATCTCAACTATTTCAGTAATGAATTCTCCTTGGTTGTTATTAATTCTACACCAATATATAAGCTCAAACATAATCCATACCTCCTAAATTCATGTATAAAAAAAGCACCCACAATTTTTATTGTGAATGCTTAAGCTTTATAAAACTCAACAATTTGATTTACATCTATCTTATCAGTTTCATCTACCATAAACGTATTTCTATCTGAAATAGGGATGCCTGTAATAGTAAACACTAAATTATCTGCTTTGACTTTATCTCCAATCCATATTCCTTTAGGTAATTCTTCATCTACAATTAAAACTGTATGCCCAGGAGCTGAAAATTTATAAGTAATTTTTCTTTCGTTCATTTTCCAGTTTCTCCTTCCAGTATTGTAAATTAGCCTTAGTTTCTAAAATTTCTTCCTCAGATGTATTATATAACTTTTTTAGCGATAACAAATAATTTTGTGCTTCAATTTCAGCCTTATATCTAGAAATATTTGTTACGTCTATCTTGCCATCTTTAAATTGTTCAACGTGATACAGTTCTTCTAACATTTCACTTACAGTTGGTCTATTTTTTTAAGCTATAAGATCTTCACTTAATGCAACAGCGTTTAACCCTCTCACTTTTAAATATGCTTCTGCTCCAGCATCTTGCCAAATTTTTCCACCATTTTTTCTGAAGCCAGCCGTAATCTTTCTTTGTTGATGGTTATACGTTTGGATTTATTTTTCTTACGTTCTAGCCCGGAAACAAGATTTTTCTTTATAGTTTCTTTATATAAATTACTCTTCTCATCCACCCAATAAGCACCAACCGCACATCTGCAATTAGGATGAACAGGAATTGTGGGAACATCTTTAACCTTATAAATTTCTTTACCCTAGCCATTATAGTTTGACGGAAAAAATTAATAATATTTTAGTTAGTAGAATTTTCCAATCTAAATAAATGAAATTAAAATTTTTGCACCCCTCCTCTCAAATCGACTGGTTTAAATAGAATTCAGATAGAACGTAAATTCTAATTATGCAATTATAGTGCAAAACAAATTATATTGGATTTTAACCATTACATATTCAAAGCAAAAATAGATACTCACGAAAAGTGCCTATTTCTACTATAATTACGATAAACGTATTAATTCAGGATAAATAAATTATATATTCTCTTTTTTGAAACTATTAGCTTTATTTGTATTTTCTTTCAAATATCCAAAGCGAACCAGCAAGAACTATACACCCTAGTATGCTTAGCCATAAGACTTCATTATGCTTCTCACCTGTCTGCGGTAAATCTTTTTTCTTATCTACTTTGACCGATGAATTAACTTTCTTACTTACTAATTCTTTCTTTGATGAACTTGAACTTGTCTCAACAGGAATCACCTTTTCACTATTAGTAGAACTCGAACTACTTGTAGATGTCGCAACAGATGGTACAATACTAATTTCTGAAGAAGATGAGCTGCTTTGTTCACTTGAGACTTTGGAGGTTTGCTCACTACTTGAGCTACTACTTACACTGGAAGTTGAACTTACATTAGAACTTTCCACAGAACTTGAGCTACTTGAACTTGGAATACTAGACGAGGAACTTGATTCTTGTTGTTCACTTGAGCTACTTGAACTGGATGAAGTACTTTCAGCTTTTGTTACTGAGCTTGAACTACTTAAGCTCGAACTACTTGAACTAACAGTTGAAGTTTCAATCTGGGGTACGCTACTAGAAACAGAACTGCTTGAACTTACTGAAGAAGAACTCGAAGTACTTTCAGCCTTAGTTACTGAACTTGAAGAACTTGAGCTCGAAGAACTAGATACACTTGAACTTGAAGATTCAATGCTTGATGAGGAACTAGAACTTGAAGGTTTCGAACTCGAGCTACTTGAAACTGAACTACTTGAACTAAATTGTGGGTGTTCAGGTAATTTACCAAAACTTGTCCCTAGCAAGTCTTGATATGTACTGTCATCTTTTACATATATATTTAAGTTTAGATTTACTGGTACCGGATTGACGCTTTGTATCAATTCGTTATATACCATTCTTTCTTCTTGTGTTAATTCATTTTCATTTACATTATATGAATCACTATAATGCCAAATTGCAAGTTGAGTAAGTCTTCTGAAAGCACCGTCGGATAGTTTTCCTTGCAACTTAGTAGCATTCAATAGATAACCATTGTATATGATTCTTTTAATAATATCTGGTAACTGCTCCCTATCTACCAGTGGATTATCTAATGCCATCAATCGTTCCGGCGTTGCATCAAATCTGTTATATACTGCTGAGTAAGGTAATTTCTTTGATTCATTTATACAATAAGCAACATCAACTTTTCCTGTACTTAAATTTTGTACATAAATTGGCATTCCGTATGAATCCTGTGATTGCCCCACATAAACGATATAACGATCAATGTTATCAGCCGAAACATTGCTATTTCCAAAATGAAAATTAATTACAAAACCTAATAAAAATACTAAACCAACAACAATTTCCCGCATAACCTTCATTATAAAAACATATCCTCCTTTCCTTAAAAACTGTTGTTAGTATAGCCAAAATATTATGATTTTTTAGAAATTTGCACTGAATGGTACTAAATTTACACCAAATGGTAATTTTTTACATTTCCACAAATCCTTCTTTAAGTATATTTTTTAATGGAACTACATTTTTTCGAGAAACTAAACAATAAGTCTTTTCGCTAAAATATAGTTTCTTTTCCTTACTATCAAATCTCTTGATATTATTTACATTTGCGACAAATGATCTATGTACTCTCATAAAACTATCGCTCTTAGTTTCTATGCTTTTTAAATTTCCTTTTTGTTAAGTCAGTGATTGTTTCAAAAAAATATATATCAGATACCGGTATTCTAAAAATTTCAGAATTACTTTCTAATTCAATAAATTCAGTTTCTTCATTTAAGTTTTGTCTTTCTTTTATCAATTGAAAATCTGTAACCAAACTCTGTTTAATTTCATCATTTGTTTGGATTTTATCAATAAAGTCTAGCGCCGCTACTCTGTACTCATATGTTTTTCTCATAAATTCTGAATGCGTAGTAATAAAAATAATTGTACCTAAATTATCAACTTCTCTAATTCTTCGAGAAGCTTCAAAACCACCATATCTAGAATTTTTTAATTCAATATCCAGCAAATAAATATTATTTTCATCTGGCTGAGTAATATGTTGCAATAATTTATCTGATTCTTTAAAAGTTTGAATCACTAAGTTTGGTTGAATACTCTCTAAAACCAACTTTAAGCGTAAAATTTGAAGTGAATCATCCTCTAAAATAAATATTTTCATCTTTTTTCTTCCTTATTTAAAACTAACTCCTGAGTAAATGTATAGTCACTACTACTTGTTTTTAAGGATACATTGGGATAATGACCGATCAACCTTTTAACAGTCGCTAATCCTTGCCCTCTATTTCCACTCTTAGTCGTATAATTTTCCTTAAACAGTGGGGCTATCTCTACTCTTCCTACTTTAGTACTATTCTCAATAATTACTCTTTCAATATCAGCATCTTTAATATATGCCACTAATAATCGTGGTTCCTTACTTTCCAACGCCGCTTCAATTGCATTATCCAACAATATAGATAGTATTCTAACTGCATCTAGCAATCTTGTGTATTGAACCGTAACATCATCATTTATTTCAATTTCCAATTCAATTCCTTCACGAGCCGCATAACTAAATTTATTATAAAGAATACTTTTAATTGCTGAAGTTTTTACATGTTTCAGTTTACCCAAATCATAGTAAGCTGCGTTAATCTTTTCTTTACTTGGTTCCATAATTTTAGTATACGTTTCTTCTATCAACTCTAAATTTCCACTTTTTATTGCTTGATCCATGCTAAGTAAGATATTTAAATAATCATGTCTGAACCTTCTAAGACCTTGATACATTTCTTCAATCTTGTTCGCGTAATTTTCAATATTCTGTAATTCAAAATCTTTTAGTTCATCAAGTTCTCGTTTAGTTTCCAATAAGGCAATCGCTCTTATATATCCCCAAAATAAAATCAATCCTATTACATAAACGCTTATCCACCAACTATTGTAATTATCATTAAATGTTGATCCATAAATTAAATAGATTGCTAAAAATGCAATAGCCACTAATTCCATCTTTCTCTTTTTACTTGAATCGGACATTGATAAAATTTCCAAACTATCTTTAAACCAATAGATAATTCCTATCTGCATTAAAAAGATTATACTTTGACAAACCAAAGTTCCTAAATAATTATTGTAGTTAAACCAATCGTAGATTTTATTTCCATAAAAATTCAAAACTACTTGTAAAATCTAAGTCGTGATAAAAGAATACATTACAAAAATTATGTATCTCAACCAACTGTCTCTTCCATTATCTTGATGATAGGTAATCAATACTCCACCGATAATCATAATTAAATTACTAATTTTAATCGGTATGCAAATAATCATTAACAAAACAAATGCAATTATATGCAAAAAATCAAACTTTACTTTGCTTGAATAAGATAATGTAATTACCTCTATCATCAAAGTTGAAAGCATTCCAAAAATATAAATTCTCATATAAATCACCTTGTATAAATATTAATTGGCTATTATATTTTAAACAAAATTTTTAAAATTTACAAATCACTATATTACTTGCTTTTATGTTAATGTATATGTATAGTGTTAAATACATAATGTTTATATATTAATTTTATGAATTATGTTAAATATATAATCCATTTATATTATATATAATTATATATTTTTAATTGTATTAATAGATTTTTCTCATTTAAAAGCGTATTATTGACTTATCTAGTAAATGAAAGGTGGTCAAATAATGGGACAAGTATCACATTTATATGATTTATTCCAACCAAAACATTATCAAATTTATTTAGATATTAATCGTGAAAAGAAAACATTCACTGGAGTTACAAAAATTTCTGGGAATGCTTCTCAAAAAGAAATTGCTTTACATCAAAAATTTCTTAACATTCTTGAAGTAAAGGTTAATGGTAATTCTACCGATTTTAAATTCGATGATAATTCTGAAACTGTCTCTTTTAATGTTCCTAATACTGGAGATCTTAATTTAGAAGTATCATATTCCGCTAAGCTTACTGATTCTATGATGGGGATCTATCCTTCTTACTATGAAGTTGATGGTGTAAAAAAACAACTTATCGGTACGCAATTTGAAACTACATTTGCGCGTCAAGCATTTCCTTCTATTGACGAACCAGTTGCTAAAGCTACTTTCGATCTTGCTATAAAGTTTGACGAGCATGAAGGTGAAACTGTCCTTAGCAACATGCCAGAAGTTAAGACAGAAAATGGTGTTCATTACTTTGACACTACTGTGAGAATGTCAACTTACCTTGTAGCCTTTGCCTTTGGTGAACTACAAAGCAAACTTACTGAAACTAAATCTGGTGTTAAAATCGGTGTATTTTCAACTAAAACTCATGCCAAAAAAGAACTAGATTTTGCTTTAGATATTGCTAAACGTTCAATTGAATTTTACGAAGATTATTATCAAACTCCATATCCACTCCCTCACTCCTGGCAACTAGCCTTACCTGACTTTTCAGCCGGAGCCATGGAAAATTGGGGCTTGGTAACTTATCGTGAAGCTTATCTATTATTAAATCCTGATAACACATCTTTAGATACAAAGCGTATTGTTGCAACTGTTATTGCTCATGAACTTGCTCATCAATGGTTCGGTGATTTAGTAACTATGAAATGGTGGGACGATCTATGGTTAAATGAAAGTTTCGCCAATATGATGGAATATGTTGCTATCGATGCACTACAACCTGACTGGAATATCTGGGAATTATTCCAAACATCTGAAGCACCTCAAGCTCTACAACGCGATGCAACTGATGGCGTTCAATCCGTTCACGTTGAAGTTAAGGATCCTGCTGAAATCGATTCTCTATTTGATCCAGCTATTGTTTATGCAAAAGGTTCTCGTTTATTAGTAATGGTTCGTGCTTTAATTGGCGATGAAGCTTTACGTTCTGGACTAAAAGCTTACTTTAAGTCACATAAATACAATAATGCAGTTGGTTCTGACTTATGGAAAGCACTTGGTGAAGCTTCAAATCTTGATATTGGCTCTATTATGAACTCATGGCTAGAACAACCTGGTTATCCAGTCCTTAATGTCAATGTTAAAAATGGTCATTTAGTAGTTGAACAAAATCAATTCTTCATTGGTGAAGGTAAAGAAGTAGATCGTTTATGGCAAGTTCCTCTACATGCAGACTTTGCTCAAGCTCCTAAGTTACTTACACAGAAAGAATTAGACTTAGGTGACTATCAAGAATTGAGAAAAGCAGCTGACAAACCTCTACGCTTTAATGTGGGAAATACTTCTCATGTTGTAGTTAATTACTCTCCTGAACTATTAGAAGATATTTTAGTTAACTCGCAAAATCTAACACATATTGATAAATTACAATTATTGCAAGATTTACGTCTCCTTGCTGATAGTGGTTTAACTTCTTATTCCAAGGTTATTCCATTATTAAAAGAATTTTCAAATAGTGATTCAGCTATTGTTAATGAAACTTTATATAGCATTGTTAATAATTTGAAATTCTTTGTTACTCCATATTCCACTGATGAAACAAACTTAAAGAAATTTGTTAATACTTTAAGTGCTGACCAAGTTCAACGATTATCTTGGTTACCAAAGAATACTGATAGCAATGACGATCAACTAGTTCGTCCACTTGTTTTGAACGCTGCTTTATATGCTGAAAATCCTTCTGCAGAATCTGAAGCACATGAAATCTTTACTCAAAATCAAGATAAATTATTAAGTTTGTCTTCTGATATTCGTGCTCTTGTATTACAAAATGAAGTTAAAAATTATAACTCTTCCCAATTATTTGAATCCTTACTAGAAGATTATCGTAAAACTAGTGATAGTTCATATAAGCAAGACATCTTGTTCGCATTAACTTCAACAAAAAATGCTGACCAAATTCAACAAATTGTATCTTATTTCGAAGATGCAGATACCATCAAGCCTCAAGATTTGCGCACTTGGTACTTCAGAACTCTTTCAAACAATCTAGGCGAACAAGCAGCTTGGGATTGGATTCGCAACGAATGGCAATGGCTTGAAGATACAGTTGGTGGTGATATGGAATTTACATCTTATATCACAGTTACTGCACGTGCATTGCATACCGAATCACGATTAGTTGAATTCAAAAAGTTCTTTGAACCTAAACTTAATACTCCAGGTTTAACACGTGAAATTATCATGGATACTAAAGTTATCGAAAGTCGTGTTGCTATGATTGAACGTGAAAGAGATCATGTAAATGCTGCTATTTCAAATATCCTTGATTAAATATATATAATAAGAAAAGGGCTAGGAAAAAGATTTTCCTAGCCCTTTTTTCTAACTCTTATTTTGTGTTAATGTTAATGTATAATGTTTATAACATTATACATTAACATTTAACATATGTATTTAACTTTTATATTTAACATATATCCCTATTGCGATAAAAATTGGTCCAAAAAAAATAAATAATATACTCATAATCACACTTTTAGCTACACTATATAGCCATTCCGACATATTATCATGCGACATTGTATCTACACTCGTATATTCGTATGGATTTGTGTAGACTCCATTTGATGTCCATTTTCTATCTTTATGATTTTGCGCAAGATCCTGATGATGTAAATCTAACGCTTTCTGCTTATAAGAAACTACTGGTTCACCATCGGATATAAACCAACTTTGGTGTTTCAATCTAAAGAATGGGAGAATAGCTGTGGTAATAAAAAAATACATATGTTGCATTTCAAATGTATACTTCGTCGGGTGAAAAGTAATATCCTCTTTATAAATAAATATTAGAGTTAGACAAATTATACCCACTAGCAAATACCTTATTAACTTTAATATCAGCCATACATTTTTCATCGTTACTTTCCCTCCATTCAAGATTATCTTTTAACGCCACATATTAATAATTTTCTTTATTATACACTTTATATAAATGTTGTCTACATAATATTATCCTATTAACATTATATAAATACATTATTCATTATATATAATCTATTTACATTTAACACTACAAAAACAGAGGATAGTATCAAACTATCCTCTGTTTCACCATTACTTTTTACTTAGTGATGTAAGATAATCTTTTTGTTCCAAAATATTCAAGATGCGATTAAATCTTTGCCTGTCACTATCGCTTAACTTTTCAATTCTTTCACTCAACAGATTCCCTACAACTTCTTTTTGGGTTGATCCAATCCCTATATTATTTAAAGCTGTTATTTGATTTCTAATATGATTATCTACACGAACATTAGCAGGAAAGGTTACTGTATTTTCATCAGTAACTACATCGCCACGTTCAACCTGATTTTCAACTTTTACTGGTCCACTATGAACTAATTTATTTTGTCCACTTTTTTTAGAATGATTAAGTAATCCACCAGCCATTATTCTTCACCTAACCTTTCTAAAATTTCATTAGCAACTCCCTTGAAAGCTGCATGTGTTTTCTTATCCCACGAATCACTTGGATTATCGGTAATTCCTGTCATATCCATTCTCTTAACACGTTCCATTTGCATAATTTTTGCATTAAAGATATTTTCATCACCAAATTCTTCTGAAGCAGCATCCAAAATTTCTTTATCTACGCTAGCACTTCTTTTTGATAAGAAAGGCAAAATTCCTAAAATATCAACTTTAGAATCATATGCATCAACAATACTATTTTGTAAATACTCAATCAAAACTTCTGCGCCTTGCAACGAACGTTCTTGAGTTTGAAGAACTACAATAATTTGATCACATGCATAGAAAGCTGTATCGTTTGGTAATGAAATTGTTGGTGGAACATCTATGAAGATAAAGTCGTATTTATCACGTAATGAATCAACTTTCTTTTTGAAGAAACCAATACGTTCTTTTTCATCCATAAAGTTTCTTTCCAAAAAACGACTATACATACTAAAGTCAACAGCGTTTGGAATAAGGTATAAGTTGTCTTCAATTTCAATCGTTATTGAATCTAAACTTTCTTCTCTATTCAAAGCGGTCATTAATGATGATTCAATAGTTGCAACTTTATCTTTATTTTGATACTTAGTTTTTAAAAATAGGGCAGTAATATTAGCCTGAGGGTCAAAGTCTATAACTAGACACTTTTTACCCATTTTTGCTAAGTTGTAACTTACTAATGCAGTAGCGCTAGTTTTACCAACGCCACCTTTAAAATTTAAAAATGATAATACTGTGGCAGTCATCTTTTAACCTACCTTTCTACATTTACACATTTATACTTGTAGCTTTTTATCTTTGTAGCCTTGTATCTTTAATTAGTTTACCACAATCTCCCACAATGTGTTAATTCTTTTTGTTTAATTATAACATTATATTAATACATTATATATTAATATAATGTTAATTAATTATATTAATGATTTATATATTTATATTATATATAATGTATTTAATAAATGTTATATGTTACAAAAGAAAACGGTTGCTAATTTTGTTACCTTGTGTTATATTCTTCTTGTATAAGTTTGGATAGTTATTGCGCTTGGGTAAGCTAAACCAATATACATCTTTTTTGTTGTAGTCTCTACAAAGATGTATATTGGTTTTTTTATTACTATTCAGAAAGGAGGATACCATGAAAATTTTTAAAGTTATTAATAATAATATTGTCATTACTCTCGATCAAAATAATCAAGAAATTATTTTGATGGGTAGAGGATTAGGTTTCAAACAACGACCTGGAAATAATATCGATGAAAATTTAATTGAAAAACGTTTTTCTCTTAGTTCATCAGATAATGAAGAATCTTCAGTCTCTCAATTATTATCCAATATTTCTTTAGAAGATATTAGGGTTGCCACCCAGATTTTAAATTATGCCGAAGATATTTTTAATACCAAAGTTAGTGACTCAAAAGTTATTGCTCTTAGTGACCATATCCATAGTGCATTAGAACGATATAATTCTGGTATTGAATTAAAAAATAATTTACTTTGGAAAATTAAAAGATTCTATCCTGAAGAATTCAAAGTCGGTAAAGAAGCACTAGATATTATTAATCAACAATTTGGAATTAAACTACCTGAAGATGAGGCAGGTTTTATTACAATGCATATTGTAGAAGCACAAATGAATCAGACTATTGACGATTCAGATGGATTGACACAGTTTATCCAAAAAGTAATTCAAATTCTAAAATATGCTTGTCATCAAGAAATTAATGAGCACTCAGCTTATTATTATCGCTTTATAACTCACTTACGTTATTTAGCACAAAGAATTTTTTCTAAACAAATATCTGTAGAGAAAAATGATTCTTCTATGCTTGATATGATTAGTCTTCAATATCCTGAGGCCTACCAGGCTGCTAAAAAGGTGCTGGAATTTATACAAAACGAATATCATTGTGAACTCGCAAGTGATGAATTAATCTATCTAACTATACATATTGAAAAATTAATTAGACACACAAATACAGATTAGTAAATCATTATTGGATAGTTACATTCAGTTGGCTAAACCTTCATTTACTAAATTCAAATGGAGGATTTTATAATGGGAAAATATACTAATTTAGCAAAAGATATTGTTACTAATGTAGGTGGAAAGGAAAACATTGTTTCTTTAAAACATTGCATTACTCGTTTACGCTTTAAATTAAAAGATGAATCTATCGCAAATGACGATATTCTAAATAATATGGATGGTGTTGTTACTGTTATGAAGGCAGGTGGACAATATCAAGTTGTTATCGGTAACCATGTTACACAAGTTTTTGATGAAGTTAATCAAGTTTTAGGTATTACTGATACAACGGATTCTGATAATTCTGAAGAAAATGTTGAAAAACAAGGGATTTTTAATGCTTTTATTGATGTTATTTCTGGTATTTTTCAACCTATCTTAGTAGCTTTATCTGCAGCCGGGGTTATTAAAGGTTTTAATACTTTATTCATTAGTTTACATTGGTACAGTCAAACTAGTGGTACTTATAATGTATTAAATGCAATTGGCGATTCAATGTTTACTTTTTTACCAATCTTATTAGGTCTTACAGCTGCAAAGAAATTTAATTTAAATCAATATGTTGGGTTAATCATTGGTGCTTCTTTATGTTATCCTGCTATTCAATTAGATACTTTATCTAAGGCAGGAAAACCTTTATATACACTATTCAGTGGCACACTATTTCAATCTGAAGTATATCAATCTTTCCTTAGAATTCCTTTAATTTCAATGAATTATACTTCAACAGTTATTCCAGTAATTTTAATTTGTTATTTTGCTTCTAAAGTAGAAAAATCACTAAACAAAGTTATTCCAGACATGGTTAAATTCTTCTTTGTTCCAATTATTACTTTATTAGTTTCATTAACTTTAGGTTTCTTGGTAATCGGACCTTTAGCTACTTTTGGTTCTAACTTAGTTGGTTCTGCTATCTTAGCCGTTAGAAACTTTTCTCCACTAGTAGCAGGAGCCTTAGTAGCTGGTTTCTGGCAAGTTTTAGTTGTGTTCGGATTACACTGGGGAATTATTCCTATCTACTTCAATAACATTGTTACAAATGGTTTTGATAATGTCATGATGCCATATTATTGTACAACTTTCATTACTTCCGCAGTTTTAATTGCTATGTTATTGAAAAATAAAGATAAATCTTTTAGAAAAGTTGCTATACCTGCAACAATCTCAAGTTTACTAGGTATCACTGAACCAGCCGTTTACGGTGTCTTGATTCCTAAAAAGAAACCTTTACTAATTAGTTGTATCGTTTCAGCAATTGTTGGTGGTTTTTATGGTTTCTTCAACTTACGTAAATTTGCTATGGGTGGAATGGGATTCTTCGAACTACCAGGTATGATTGATCCTAAAACACATAGTATGAGCAATGTTTACATCGCTTTAATCGGAATTGTATTATCTTTCGTTTTAGGTTTCATTGCTACTATGATTTTTTGGAAAGAAGATCCTTCTAAAGATAAAGTTGTAACTAGCCAGAATGATGATGAAAAAAATGTAAATGTTAGTCAAGAATTAATTCAAACTCCACTTGAAGGAAAAGTTTTACCTTTATCAGAAGTAAAAGACGAAGTATTTTCTAAGGGATATATCGGGAAAGGTCTTGCTATTGAACCAACAAAAGGAGAGGTAATTTCACCTGTCAATGGAACAATTACAACTTTCTTTCCAACAGGACATGCAATTGGCATAACTTCAGATTCAGGCGTGGAAATTTTAATCCATGTTGGAATGGATACTGTTAACTTAGAAGGAAAATACTTTACACCTTTAGTAAAAAAAGGGGATAAAGTTACAGTAGGGCAAAAATTATTGAATTTTGATCTTGAAGGAATAAAAAAAGAAGGATATTCAATTATCACACCTGTCGTTGTAACTAACTCAGCTCAATATAAAGACGTCGTTACAGTTAGTGATAATGGAAAAAATTTATTATCAGTTTTAGTTTAAATGAGGTGTCATCAATGAAAGAATTTCCGAAAAATTTTTTATGGGGCGGGGCAACCTCCGCTAATCAATACGAAGGTGCATATTTGGAAGATGGGAAAGGACTTTCTAATGTTGATCTAATTCCCAGTGGATCTCAACGTTTAGATGTTGCAAGAGGGGATTTGGATCCTAAACTACTACCAAATACAGCTAATTTTCCCGCACGTTCTGCAGTTGATGGTTATCATCATTTTAAAGAAGATATAGCTTTTATGGCAAAGATGAATTTTAAAGTATATCGTTTTTCAATCAGCTGGAGTCGTATATTCCCTAATGGTGATGATGAACAACCAAATATGGCAGGATTAAAGTATTACGAGCAAGTAATTGATGAATGCTTGAGGTACAATATTGAACCTTTAGTTACTATTAATCACTTCGATATCCCACATAATTTAATTGCTAAGTATGGTTCTTGGCGTAACCGAAAACTTATCGATTTTTATCTAAAACTATGTGAAACCTTATTTATACATTTTAAAGGTAAAGTACATTATTGGCTTACTTTTAATGAGATTAATATGATTTTACACCTTCCATATTTAGCAGCAGGACTTACTTTTGAAAAAGGTGAAGATAAGCTCCATGTTAGTTATCAAGCTGCTCATCATCAATTAATTGCGAGTGCTAAGGCTGTATTATTAGATCATAAAATTGATCCTTCAAATCAGATCGGTAGTATGTTAGCTGCAGGTTGCATATACCCTAATACTTGCAACCCTATTGATGCATGGGATAGCCTGACTGAACAACGTAAGAATTACTTTTTCTCTGATGTTCAAGTTCGTGGAGCCTACCCTAACTATGCTCTAAAATATTTTGACAAAATACACTTTGAATTATCCAAAGATGTCGATGATCTACAAATTTTAAAACAAGGTACTGTTGATTTTGTATCATTTTCTTACTATAACAGCCGAGTAATCGGAAAAGCCGAACAAGATCAAACAGCCGGAAACTTATTTGCTTCTTTAAAAAATCCGTATTTAGAAACAAGCGAATGGGGCTGGCAAATAGATCCATTAGGTTTTCGCATTACCTTAAATGAACTCTACGATCGTTACCAAAAACCATTATTTGTTGTAGAAAATGGTCTTGGGACAAAAGATACTTTATCAGTAAAAAATAAAGTTAATGATACTTACAGAATCAACTATCTTCGCGATCATATCCAAGCATTGAAAGATGCAATTACCGAAGATGGCGTTGAAGTACTTGGATATACTAGCTGGGGGTGCATTGATTTAATTAGTGCTAGCTCCGGCGAAATATCTAAACGTTATGGTTTAATCTATGTAAACTTAGCTGAAGATGGATCAGGTGATTATCGTCGTTTCGCTAAGGCTTCAGCTAAATGGTACGCCAAAGTTATTAACTCTAATGGTCAAGATTTAGATTAATTTAATATAAAAGTTTTCCAGAAGAATCTGTATGATTACAGGTTCTTTTTTTAGAATCTTAATAATAAATTCAAATCTATTTCATCATCCTCAGTTAATTCATAATTGTCTATCAAATATTGTTTTACTGCATTTGCCATAAAATTACGTAAGTAAACATAAATAAACTTGGCTTCATTTTGTACTTTTTCTTTACCCTTATAGACTATTTCAGCAATCTGAAGTAAAGCAGATTCCAATCCTCGTTTTAACAACTCGTTGGATTCAAAATGAGTTGCTTCTTGACTAGCAGGATTATATAGCCATTTAGCATTAGATAATAATTTTTTAGTTACTTGACTTTTAGCTTTAAAAATAGTGTCACTAAACCATTTTAATTTTGTATATGAATTGTTTGCTAATACTTTCAATCTAGAAACTACAGGAAGACTAAATGTATCTTTAAGTCTTGTAATAATTGAATCTAAAGATAGATCATTTAAACCATCTTTTTCGGATTTTTTAGGTGTAACCGGAGTATTACTCTGATTTTGTGGTACTGATTCATTTGATTCTTTTGATAATAATAATTTGGTTTGATTATTGTTAGATTGATTTATAGGCAATTTTTGCGACTTCGTACTAGCAGAATTTGCAGGAACGGATTTAATAGGCTTTTCAAAGTCAAAATTGGCCCAAGGCAAAACAAGATCTGTTTCAGCCGGAGTTGTTTCTGGTGTATTTACATAGATCTTAAAATTCTTAAGACCATGACGAACAACACTTATTAGGCCACAGTCAATAAGTTGAGAGCGTAAAGTAGAGATTTTTCTTACAGACATACGAAGGATTTTTGAAGCTTCGTCATTAGAAAAATAGATAAAAATACCTTCTGAATCTGTAAAAGTGTCATTACCGGTTTGAGAATGAAAAGCAGATACTTCTTTTCTTTGAGAATATAGTGAATATAAAACCATAGCATCGCAACTTAATTCTTGATACTTAGGATTGTTGAATAAATCAGTGTTTATTGGTAAAAATGCACGAGATGTAAGACTTTTCATTGTGTAAACTTCCTTCCATAAAAAATATTTGAAGTACACACAAGACTAAAAATGATGAAAAAAAGACATAATAATGCTATAATTAGAAACATAGATAGCGAAAAATGAGTGCAAAAAACTCAAGTTAATTTTGGTGGTGCTTAATTAACTTTTATAAAGAGCTATCGTAAGTTTGATATTAATTATTTGTTCTTAGTCTTGGTGGTACTTGACTGAGATTTTACTGTATGCTGGTCACATACAGTTTCTAAGCTCCTTACTTTGGTCGGTAGGGGCTTTTTTATTTAGTCATCCAATAATGAAATTTGACGTGGTTCGTCAAGATTTCTTAAAATACGTTTTCCAATATTAAAACGGTAAGCTATAATTCGATGAGCTTTACCTTTTTCATCTTGTACAGGTGTAATTTCAAAAACAGTAAAATACTCCTGTAGGATTTTACTAACTTTTGTTAAAATTAATCTATTGATATCCGTTGGTCGATAAGATTTAGGAATAGAGAAAAGTTCTTTAAAATCCTTTAATACAACATCAAAGACTTCATTTTCGTGTTCTCTAGCTAAACGAAAAGCTGTTTTCGCATATTTAGATTTGATAGAAGTAAATTCTTCAATGTCAAAGTTAGTTACGAATCCTTTGGCTAAATCATTAACGATATAGCGAAAATCTTCGTTAACAGCAACAGTTAGAGTTTGCTGATCCCCATCTATTTGAAAAGTTGGGAATAGGGTAAACTTAATAATTTGTTGTTGGTTATGGATTCGAACATTTAAAGAGGCTAGTTTTGTTGTCATATTATCAAGAGACTTGATTAACTCTTTGTTTGAAGTCTTCTGAAAACTTGCTAATTCACGAATTTGAGTAAAAGATAATTTGGTCTTTCTTTCACTAGTTTCTTTAACCTGACTTAGGATAGCGAAGAAAATATTCTGTTCACTTTCATTCATAAACCCAATAGGAATACGGTTTAATTCATTATCGTAACGAACTTCCTTGGTATTAGGGAAGGCTGTTACAATTTCCTGTTGGACAACAGGTTCTTTAGACATACAAACACCTCACAATACACAAGATGTAACTAAGAATTATCATAGAAACATCTATAAATTATCATTATGTTTATTATAATCATATAGAATTAATAATTACAATATAATTGAATGAATTTATAGACCATTCTTACACAGCGAAAAAATAGATATACATTACAGACTATTTTTACACCTCGACATAAACCAATCCCGGTCTTATGCACTTTTTACATAGATAAAGCTTGTAATTATGCGAATCACAAGAAATCTAATAACAGTGAGAAAAGAACACTTTAGTATATAATTGATAATTTTATTAAAATTGAAGAATCTTGATATGTCAAGGCTTACACGCGCAATTTAAGGCCTTTTTTGCAACAATATAATGTTCGAAGTGTAAGAATAGTCTACAAATTTTTGGAAGTGTAAGAATAGTCTTTTAAAATAAAAGAAAAAGGGGAATAAGATATTTTTCCACTCCGAAATGGTCATATTGACCACTTCGAAGTGTAAGAATAGTCTAAATAGAGCTAAAAAAAGAAGTTGGAATGTAAGGAAATACAGGGAAAAGGGACAGAATCTATTCGGAGTGTAAAAATAGTCTGTATAAAAAAGACTATTTTTACACCTCGAGCACAATATAATGTTCGAAGTGTAAAAATAGTATCAAAAACACATAACATTATACATTGTGGTAATGTTATGTGTTTTTTTACATTATGTATATCTATAATGTTTATGAATTAAAAATTTATTTTTATAGACTAACCTTACACTCTGAAATTTATTATATATAATAGGAAGAGATATGTTTATTTAAATTAGAGAGGGGATAATATGACAGCTGAAAGTATTATTTCGATGTTGAAAGAAATATCAGATAATGGAAATAAGAAATATCCTGTCACTGATTTTGGTGGAGTATTTAATTTTAGAATAACTTTTTTTGATAAAATTCCTAATGATGTAGCAAATAAACTTATTGAACTTAATTTACCTGATGAAGTAATTGAACTACTAAGGTATACTAATGGATTGAATTTATTCGAAGATGAATTCAAAGGTATGGAATTAGGTGGACCTGTTTGTAAAATTTATTCTGGACAGGAAATTTTACAAAGATATCAAGAATCAATAGATAAAGACTTAATTCCTATACTACTTTTCCGTGATTATGGTGAAATGTGTATCAATATCAGAAATTATAAGCAAAAAAAGGATTATTTAACTTATCCAGGTATGGAAATGGATAAGTGTTTTAAATGTACTTTTCTAAAATGGTTAGAGATGTTTATTGTAGCGAATGGCAATGCTTTTTGGGAATGGAATTTTTAATAAATAGCCTGAAAGTTTATTGAACTTTTGGGCTATTTATTTTTCTTCTTTTCCTGATAGTAAGATAAAGGAATTTCTATTAGGGCAGATATTACCACAACAATAAAAATCCAGGCGTGTCCGGTTTTTAAATAGTATGATGTAGAAATGGTAGCTACTACTAGGATACCAGCAATTGTTCTAATCCAAAAATATGTCATGTAACTTCCCCCCTTTTAAATAACGAACCAAAATTAATATTTAACTATCTATATTATAACAAGAAGTTAAATATGAAAAAGTAAACAAAAAAGTTTATAATGACAAAGAAAGCTATGTTAAGAGTCTAGTGTATAAACAAACGATTAAATAAGAAAAGAAAGGGTGTGAGCAGAATGACATTGCAAATCCTAGATAGAGAAAAAAATAAATTATATTCAGATGGAAATTTCTGGGAATTAAGTAGGAAAGAAGAGAATGATTGTTTTTATGGAGTAAGTTTTGTTTCATCTATAAAATTTATTGAAGAAAAGTTGTTACCATTTTATCAAGATATAGAGTTAATTCTAGGCCTATCAGATAATGGTAATAATTCTATTGGATAAAGAATGCAGGAATTGATGGATAAGCGTGTTTCGTGGGTAAATTATGTTGAAAATAATTTGGAAAGTGAATTTGCCAAAAGAATATTAGATGGCTCTTTAAGATTGCGATTTACTAAAGATAAGTTGATCCATTCTAAAGTTTACTTGATGGAAAATAAAGAACAAAATACTTATCAATGTTTTACAGGTTCAATGAATTTAACTGAAACTGCAGTGTCAAAGAACTTTGAGCAATTGATATGGGATTATGGAAGTAAAAATGATGATTTATATCAATTGTATAAGCAAATGTATGATGATATAAAGAAAAATTCTGCTACATATCTAGATGAAGTGCAACAAAAAAGTTAGACAAAATTGATTATTTAAGCTACCAAGGTATGATTTCGGTATTCAACCGGAGTCATACCTTTTGTTTTTAAGGAGATACGTTGGTAATTAAAGTAATGAATGTATTGAGCTGAGAGTGATTTTAATTCAGCTAAGTCTTTACATGGTGGGAAACCATCTAATAACTCTGTCTTAAACAGGTGAAAGAAACTCTCCATTGGTGCGTTATCATGACAATTTCCCTTACGGGACATACTTTGAATAAAGTGATTATCAGCTAACTTTTGGGTATAGTACCCCAGTTGATAGTGCCACCCCTGATCAGAATGAATAATTGGTTGAGCATTATCAGGTAGCTTTGTACATAGCTCGTTGAGAGTAGCGGTAATCAACTGTCGATCAGGATGTTGACTCAATTGGAAGGCTAAAACTTCCTTACTGGCTTCATCGATAATTGAGGAAATATAAGCCCAACTGTGATTAGCTAAGCGAACTTGAGAAACATCTGTGTGGAGGACTTGATAAGGAATGGTGGCCTGAAATTGTTGTTTTAGTAGATTATCCGCAACTGTGCCCACATTACCTTCATAAGATGAGTATTTACCACTACGGTGGCGATTATACAGTGCCACTTGAACATCTAATTTCGCCATCAACTTGTTCACCGTCATGTCCGCCAAATGAATGCCCATTGCCCGCAGTTTTTGGTTCACGCGACGATAACCGTAGGTCCATCGTCCGCGGACTTGCCCTTCTTTAGCCACGCTAAGAATCACTTGCTTAACACTCGCATATTTATCATGATGGTTAGCGATGCGCTTGCGCTCATCATGGTAAGTAGCCTTAGGAAGGTTGATTTTATGGAGAATGTCACCAATCTTATAGCGATATTTCTTCGGTAGCGATGCTTGATCTGCCCTGATCTGATCAACTATTTGCGTTTTCTCTTTGCCTTGGAGGGTCCGAACAGGGCCAACGATTTTTTTAAGATGTCACGTTCCAATTTTGTGTCATAGAGTTCTTGGCTTTTCTTGGCAAGTTCTTCTTTTAAACGTTCCACTTCAGTCTTATTAGTAAGACGACGAAGTCGTTTCTTAGTATGTTTCACCTTTGACGGCCTACCTTTCGGGTGAGGTTTCAAGGCTTCAATACCATCTCGCTTGAACTGTGACCGCCAAAGTGAAATTTGGCACACTTGCACGTCAAATCGAGCCGCTACTTTAACCATCGATTCCTCATGAGTTTGGTAGTAGTCTATCACACTCAACTTAAAATCTGCGGTAAGGGTTCGTGGATGACGACGCCGTTTCAAGGCGTCTATCCCACTTAAGCGATATCTTTGAATCCATTTCCTGATCAGTCGGCTACTGATACTGTATTTGCGCCCCAAGGCTCGAGAACTTTGTGGAGTAGTCAGATATTCGTGGACAATTTTAGCTTTAAAGTCAGGTTTGTATTTAGTCATAAAAAGTGCCTCACAATCGTTAGAACTTTTGTCTAACAATTATGAGGCACTTCACCTGTTTGCAAGAATCTGTAGGCCATGTTTTGTCGTAGGGCCACCACCAGGCAATGGCCACCCCGAGGCAATC
>OGJO01000565.1_pt1 | contig 20448 bp, 20 predicted proteins | sample 1572121 | NCBI WGS metagenome assembly OGJO01 (sample SAMEA2582081, study PRJEB24529) | metagenome | biome: Human gut stool | place: China | collected 2011
TCGAATATTTCGATGACTATTTGTTTGATTTCGGTTGCAAAGGTACGACGATTTGCTGAGATATGCAAGAAAATAAATACAGAAATCTTGATTATTTTTCGCTTTCTTACAATTTGTGTTATAAAAATGCTTTCTGCCTTACAAATTGTAAGGAGAATGCGATAAGCCCGGATAAATTTAAAATATTCGATAAAAAGTAAAAGCGAAATGTTTGGTTATTCTTTAAAATACTGACAAAATGTATTAATTTTGCAGCCGAAAACGAACATAATGTAAAAGAAAGGTTTGATTTGGATAGCAACCAATGAAGGTTCGTTTTCGAAAAGAGACAATCAATAGAAGTATTAACACATTATTAATTATTAAAGGATTATGAAGAAGATTGAGGCAATTATCCGCAAGTCAAGATTCGAGGATGTCAAGAAGGCACTTTTAGCAGCAGACATCGAGTGGTTCTCTTATTATAATGTAAGAGGAGAGGGAAAAATGCGCCAAGCTCGCATTTACCGTGGTGTGATGTACGATACCAGCAGCATCGAACGTGTGCTTCTGAATATTGTGGTTCGTGATAAGAATGTGGAGCCAACCATCGCTGCCATTCAGGGTGCTGCCCAGACCGGTGAAGTAGGAGATGGCCGAATCTTCGTGATTCCTGTACTCGATACCGTTAGAATCAGAACCGGCGAACGTGGCGACATCGCATTGTATAACGCTGAGAAAGAGGAATAAAGATACTTTGAATTTTGAGGTTTGAACATTGAACTTTATGATTAGTATTGAAGTTTATATTTGAGAGGCTATGTTATAATATTGTATTCTAATTTAACTATAAGATATTTTTATGAGCAGTTTATTATTGACGACACTTGATACGGGTAACACAGCGTGGATGATCATGGCCACCATCTTGGTGCTCTTGATGTCAATCCCGGGTATAGCACTTTTTTATGGTGGTTTGGTGCGCCAGAAGAATATTCTCAGCATCCTGATGCAGACGGTATTCATCGTGGCAGTAGTCAGTCTGATATGGGTAGTCTTCGGTTATTCCTGGGCATTCTCTACAGAATATGCCGATTCTGGCAATCCTCTAGCTTGCATTATCGGTGGTTTCGACAAATGTTTCCTCCACGGCATCGGCTTGGATGCCATCATGCCTACAGGCATTCCGGAACTCACCTTTGCAATGTTCCAGTGCATGTTCGCCCTCATTACTCCAGCCTTGATTCTCGGTGCTTTTGCCGAGCGTGTCAAGTTCAGCGGTTATGTACTTTTCACCATCCTTTGGGTTATCATCGCTTATCTTCCAATGGCCCACTGGGTATGGGGTGGCGGTTTCCTGCAGGAGATGGGAGCCATCGACTTTGCGGGTGGTACCGTGGTTCATATCAATGCCGGTGTAGCCGCTCTGGTCATGGCACTCTGTGTCGGCAAGCGTGATGATTATCGTGCGGGGCATCCTATCACACCTCACAACATCACCTTCGTGTTCATGGGTATGTCATTCCTCTGGTTGGGATGGTTCGGTTTCAATGCCGGTAGCGGTCTGGCAGCTGATGGTCTGGCAGCCAACGCCTTCCTCGTAACTCATGTAGCCACAGCTGCAGCAGCCACTACCTGGATGCTCATCGACTGGATTGTAAACAAGAAGCCAACCACAGTAGGTGCTTGTACCGGTGCTGTTGCCGGATTGGTAGCCATCACTCCAGCAGCCGGCAGTACCGATATTTTCGGAGCTTTCTGCATCGGTATCATTTCCACCATCGTCTGCTTCTTCATGGTAGCAGTAGTGAAGGAGAAGTTCAAGTATGATGATGCCCTCGATGCCTTTGGTGTTCATGGTATGGGGGGTATTCTTGGTTCTATCCTCACCGGTGTCTTCGCCACTCAGTATGTAACAGGAGCCGAAGGTGTGCAGGGTGCCCTTTATGGTGACTGGCATCAGCTTTGGGTTCAGGTGGTAGCCACCGTGGTAAGCATCATCTACAGCGTAGTAGTTACCTATATTATCTTCAAGGTAGTAGATAAGAGTGTAGGTGTACGTGTCGACAAGCGAGTAGAAGAGGAAGGTCTCGACATCTACGAGCATGGTGAGAGTGCTTATAGCAACTAATTGCGAAATTCGATTATCAGCATAAATTTAGGTCAATGGTGTTTCATTCCTCAAAATGAAACACCATTTTTTTAGTATAAATCCTCAACTTGCACAATGAAAATGCCACAACTTGCACAATGAAATAGCCACAACTTGCATAATGAAAATGCCTCAACTTGCACAATGAAATTGCCTCAACTTGCATAATGAAACTTTTAAGTTGTTGATATTCAATAATGTTATCCCCACCATTTTCCCAAAGAATTCCTATATATAATAATGTGTAATCCCCTTTTCTCCTTAAATCTTCTAGTTCTTCCTATATTCAAGTGCTTTTTTATGTTAAATCTCTATGTTATTTGGTGACAATATCAAATATTCTTTTTATATTTGTCAACAAATTAAAGAGTAGACAATTATGATTAATGAATCATTTTCTATAAGATTGCGGGAAGCGCGACAGATGATGGGGCTCAGCATGGATAAACTTGTAGAGCGAACCAACGGAGCCATCACCAAGCAGAGCATCTCCCGATATGAGAAAGGCATCATGCGCCCTAAGCGTGATGCCCTGCAAGCCATAGCCAAAGCCCTCAATATCAGCGAGGAATATTTCGAAGGAACCAATCTCAAGATAGATATGCCTATGCTCCGCACCACCTCCAATGGCAAGTTGTCCGAAGACGAGTTGCAAGCCCTTGAAGCGAAACTCTCGTTTTGGGCAGAGCAGTATCTTACGAAGGAGAAAGAAGCAGGTTTTCCTACCCAGTTCAAGAATCCGGTAAAAGGCACCAAGGTATCAACCCTTGAAGATGCCATCCATGCTGCCGACCTTCTTCGTGAGAAGTGGCATTGTGGTGATGGCCCCATCGCCAGTATCCTGAGACTCTTGGAAAGAAAAGGTATCATGATACTTGCAGCTAATCTTCCCGAGTATGTTTTCGGAATGAGCACTTGGGCAGATAAGAAGCATCCGCTGATGATTCTCGATTTTAATCCGGAAAAGAGTAGCGTAGAGAAACTTCGCTTCACGGCAGTTCATGAACTGGCCCATCTGCTTCTCCTCTTCCCGGAAGATAGTCCGCTGAGGCTGGAGAAGCGTTGTGATCTCTTTGCCAGCTTCTTTCTTCTTCCTAAATTGGCGCTTATCGAAGAGTTGGGTTCCAAGAAACGTGAGAAGATTACGCTGGAGGAGATGATCGACATCAAGGAACTGTATGGCGCATCTCTCGCCGCATCCATCATCGCCGCCAGGGATTACGGCATCATCACCACCGAGTATAAACGGGCATGGTATGCCGAGCATATAGAGCCTAATCCCCGTGAAATAGGTAATGGCCACTATGTGTTTCCCGAGACATTGGGAAGGGAGAAGAGAGTCAATTCGATAGTAGATTCGTGAATGTTGAATGTCGGTGTAAATGTCAGCATTTGATGATATTTAAAATAGGAAATACTAATTCTTAATAGTGTTAGATATGAAGCAAAATAATAATGAACAAATCGTCTTCGATGTGTTCGAAGAGGTTGCAACCGAAAGCATCGCTGAGGCTCGGAATGCATACACCTATGAAGAAATAGATGGGTGCTATCAGGAGGCGAAAGAGATTGCTGATAAGGCAAGGAACCATCTGAGAGAAATTTTATGATAAGCAAAAAATATATTTATAAAACGAACATTTTTTTAAAATATGAGAATTCTTTTAAAAACTTCACCGAATACTACACCGGTTCCTTTTGATTATCAACAGAAACTGGTTGGTACTATTCATAAATGGATTGGAAACAATTCTATTCATGATACGATTTCATTGTATTCTTTCTCTTGGTTAAATGGAGGAAGAAAAGTGGAGGATGCACTTCAGTTTTCACAGGGTGCAACGATGTTTATTAGCTTTTATGATGAAAGTATCATTAAGGTTATCATCAGAACAATTCTTGAAGATCCTGAGATGTTTTGTGGTATGTTTGTAACTGACATAACTATTGGTGCTGAACCTCAATTTTCAGAGCGGGATTTGTATTATTGTGCTAGTCCGATTTTTATAAAGAGAAAATTGGATGATGGAAGTATTAAACAGTATAATTTCAATCATGCACAGGCAAACCAATATCTTAAGGATACTCTTTTGTCAAAGATGAAAGAGGCAGGATTGGAAGAAGATGAAACGTTGGATATTTGTTTTGATCTTTCTTACACCAAAAAGAAGTTGAAGTTGGTTCGTTATCATGGTATTGGCAATAAGGCAAGTCTTTGCCCGGTTGTCATCAAAGGTAAGCCTGAGACGAAACAATTTATATGGAATGTTGGTGTAGGCAACTGTACGGGTATCGGATTTGGAGCAATTTACTAATTATTAAAGGATTTGATTATGTATGTCGTAACATATAAAGGGCAGTTTGGTTTCATCAAACCATGGACCGCAGTTCGTGATGGAGAAACATTCAGTCAGCAGTTTCTTACACCTTCAATAATAGAAGGCATAGAGAAAAAACTGTTTCCTGAACTATTGAACGTTCCAGGAATCCATAAAATATTGAGGCACAAATTGAAGTATGATTCCCTGGATTCTCAACAGGAAGTGACACAGCCTAGAGGTTGGGAGTATAAAAACAGAACTTTCATTAGAAATCGTTCTGTATTGAAGCGTTCTGTTCTTTTGCATCCGGTTTTATGTATTGCTTTTGAAAACGAAGAAGACGCTGTTATAGCTTCAAAGCAACATGTATGTGTATGTAGAAATGAAGATATACTCTTGCCAGAATCAGAAATCAGAGTGATGGAAGAAGACCAATTCAATCAATTACCTGGTTTTGAATTGCGCTTTGGAAATTCAGAGCAGTCTTTCCTGGTTGGCTATAATCGTTTTAACGATAATCAACCAATGGTTGGCTGGATAGAGTATAATGGTCAATCTTTACTTTAAACGATGTAACTATATGAATATTCATCAAGAAATATTAGCTAAAAGCGAGCAGAATGGACATGTTTGTTTGTATCAGCATCTTAAGAATGTTGCTGATACCGCTCGTGTAATGGCTAAACATTTAGGATTTGATGAACAGATTGCGGTAGAAGGAGCTTTATTGCATGACATCGGAAAGGTAAGTCCAGTGTTCCAGCAATCGCTGATTTCCCCAAACAAGAAGAAGCCTGGCTCTGTTTTTCGCCATGAAATAGCTTCCTTGTTCTTTCTGTCGTTGGTATGTCAGGAACATAGAGAGGCTGTGATAGATATGATTGTAGCTCATCATAAATCTATGTATAAAGATGTTCGGGATTTGGGCATTTTAGATTTAGATGATGCATCAGATTGCTTCAAGGAACATTCAAAGTTATTCTCGGAATGGAGTCATATAGCCATTGATATTCTTGAAAGCCTTGGCTTGGAAACTCATGAGGTTTCTTTGGAAGAGGCAAAAGAAAATTACGAATATGTCATAGACTATTGTGATGGTAGAAAAAAGGGGTGTTCTGAATGGAGAGGGTTGTTGATGGCGGCAGATCACATGGCTTCTGCTATGGAGACTGCATTTGAAATGCCGCTTGATAAACTCTTCATCAAACCTGATCTGTCTTTTTACAATAGGCAAAGTGAACTCTATCCTTTATCATTGATTTCTTCGGATAGTAAGAAGATGCATACGTTGGTAACGGCTCCAACTGGAGCTGGAAAAACTGATTTTTTGTTGAGGCGTTGTCGTGGAAGAGTTTTCTATACACTGCCTTTTCAAGCATCAATTAATGCTATGTATGATAGAATAAAGAATGATTTGAGTAATACTAATGCTCAGGTTCATCTTCTACATGCAGCCTCTAATCTGAAAATGAAAGACGGTAAGATAGAGGAAAGTATCATGCAGCGTCATGTTGGTGCATCAGTGAAGGTCCTTACTCCACACCAGATGGCCTCTGTCGTTTTTGGTATCAAAGGATATGAGGCCATGGCTATGGATTTAAAAGGTTGTGATGTGATTCTCGATGAGATACACACCTATTCTGATGTTATGCAGTCTATAGTTCTACGCATTATAGAAATTCTTGTTGCACTGGAGTGTAGGGTACATGTTGGTACGGCAACAATGCCGACAGTATTGTATCAGAAGATACTTCAACTATTGGGTGGAGCTGATGCAGTTTATGAGGTAAAGTTGGATTCTCTGACGCTTCAATCATTTAACAGGCATCAAATCTACAAGCTCGATGATAAAAAAGAATCTTATGATGTGATAGCCTCAGCAATCGAAAGCAATTCTAAAGTTCTCATAGTATGTAATCAAGTAAAAAGAGCACAGAAACTATATGAGTCTATTGAAGAATTATATCCGGATGTGAAGAAGATGCTTGTGCATAGTAGGTACAAACGAAGCGACAGGGCTAAATTGGAAACAAAGTTGCGTGAAGACTTCAATCAATTAGAAAACGTTCCATGCATTGTAGTTTCCACTCAAGTAGTAGAGGTCAGTCTTGATATCAGCTTTGATATAATGATTACTGAGTGTGCTCCAATTGATGCTCTTACACAGCGTTTTGGACGAATTAATCGCAAGCGTACAAGAGATACCATTGGACACTACAAGCCGATATATGTCATAGCACCATCTGAAGATGATAAAGAAGCTCTTCCTTATAGTCTGGATGTTCTGAAAGATACTTTCAGTGTATTGCCAGATTGTGGTGACATCATGGAGGAATGTCATGTTCAAGAAATGATAGATAAGGTATATCCAAAGATTGACTTTCAGAATATAGACTTTACTGGTGTGGTGTTCTTGGAAGGAAAATGGGTGTTAAAGGCACTTTGTCATCGTCCGAAATCAGCGTTACTGGAAACGCTTGACATCAATTCTGCTGTTTGTATTACAGAAGAAGATAAAGACAGATACTTATGTGCCAATGGATTGGAAAGAATTGAAATGGAAATACCTGTAAGCTATCATTCCATTGCACATAGAAATCTTGATCAGCTCAATAAGGGGTCGCATCCTTTTGTCATTCCGAACAAAGGATATGATGAAGAAAAGGGGTTGTTACCCGATTTGTGTAAAATAGAATATTATCAATCGTTTGAAATACTATAAAATATGATAACATCAAATATTGGAAAGATATTCCTGGATGCTTACAATGAAAAATATGGCACCAGCTATGATGCCCGAACTTTCTTTTTGGAGCAGTTCTATCCCTTGTTTTTTGATCAAAACAAGTATATGATGACTGCAGGCAATTCGCCTTTGGAAAACCCAAAGTTAAGTTGGGATGATATGATAAAGGGGAAAAAGCCTTTTGAGACTCCTGAACAAAGAAAGATCCGCTTCGAAAAATTGATTAAGAAAATCGAAGAAAGTGAAGCTGATGCAAGCATTGCACGTGGTTATGCTTCATTAGATGTTACAGCTACAACATCTGGTCAAGTGACTGATTTGAAGTTACCAAACTCTCAGGAAGAAATCTATACATCGTGGATTGGAGATGCTCTTGGTATTGGAGTGCAGGGAGGCTTTTCGATTCTTTTTAGTAACAAAGAAATTCTTCTTGATATTTTTGAAGGTTGGAAGCTCTATCGTACGAGTCTTAATGAGACAACCATGCTGAAAGGAAACCAGATTAATACTTGGAATGGGCAATGGCTTTCCCATTATTATGATACTAGAGAATATGATGCAGATATGCCTTTGGCGGGATATAATCCTTTCAATGTGAATAAGGATGGAATTATTAGTATCGATACCCAAACATGGACAAAGATTCTCATTGGTATTTCTAAAAAATATAGAAATGCTCAAATTTTGGGCTACATCTATAGCATAGGACAGACAAATACTACCATTGGTTTTATACCATTTAATTTGAACCAAATACGCCGTCCAATTCATCTTTATGAAAAGATATTTGGGATGAGCAATGGTAGAAATGCAGAGTCTTTATGGGGAACTGCAATTGGATTTAAAACGGCTTGTACTTATGGAGCTGTAGGTATTAAAGCCATGGAGCCTAAAGGACTTAGAGATTATATATATTTAAAAGGAGATAAAGTGCCGAAACAGCCGAAAACTCCTAAAAATGAAGACGAACAAATTAATTTTAACGTATATAAAATTTGGATATTAGCTATGTTGAATAATGATGAATTATGGGAGAAATCCCAAGAGATGGCTGAGTTGTTGAACGAAGCCTCTAGTGATAAAGATAAGTCTATCAGTACCAAACGTAAAAATTTGGTTGAGACAATGCTCAATGCAACTAATAAGAAACAGTTCATAGCAGCTGCTGCAGAGGTTGTTTCATTCATTGGTAAGATAGATGAGTTTAAAGGAATCGTGAAGGAGATTCATGGTATGCCAACAGACAATGTACCATACTTCTTAACACTTTTGCGTTTCCAGTATAAGACATTATAATAACAATTAAAAATACAAGATTATGAAAGAGAATTCTTTTATTTATTTGCGAGGTCTCAAGCATGCTGCGTTCACAGTATTCTGTGTAGAAGATGGTCAGAAATCTTATTATGACCCACAGTTCAACGTAAGAGTTCCATTTGCTAGTGGTCAACAGGTTAAGCGTTCTATCCTGGAGCAACTTAACGATGTTTTAGGTGTTCAACCTTCTCCTACCGAGTTCTTTTTTGATGTAGATAAGAAAGGTGCGCTTAAAGAAGGTGAGGTCCTTTCGTCTTGTGATCCACATTATGTTGACCAGCTTTTAGGTGGCTGGATGAGAACTCCAAAGGGTGGAAAAGAGAAAGCAGTAAAGCGTAGAAGTCCATTTAGTATTTCTGCGATGACCCCTTTGCATCCACTTTTGACTGCAGTTTCTAAGGAGAACATTTCATTCGATCGTTCAGATAAGCCTAACGTGCATAAAGTTGTTGTGCGTGATGCAAATGGAAATCGTTTGACAGATGAACAGGTTAGTGACTTTTTAGAGGGTAACGATAGAAGTTTGTATCGCAAATGGATTCCAGACAATAGTCGTGCTACAGGTCTCTTTGTATATGATGTAGCTATTGATTTACGACGTTTGTTCTGCGTTTCAACTAATCAGTTGGAACCAGAGATTACATCAGATATGGTAGAAAAGTTGAAAGAAGATGGATGGAAGGTAATCACTACTTCTTTTGGTGAATGCTTGTTGATGCCGAAAGAGCAGCGTGAGCAGATTATTCCAGCTATAGCCGATGCTCTGATTGATTGGCATATCACATCCAATCAGGCAAGAACATTCAGTTTGATGGAGACTTTAGCCATTGCTATTAGTGATAATGCTAATACTTTAGCTGCAGCTATTCGTGCCAAACTTGTTGAGGATGGAGAATCTAAACCAAAGGCAAAGCCTATTGTTGACGAAAATGCTGGTGCCAAGACATTTATAACTCTTCCATGTGCAAGTTATGTCGTGACTGAGACGGAAAGCGCAGATGCTTTGGCTAAGGCTAAACAGGAGTTGGTTGATAGAATGATGGCGTTTGATTACGAGAATCAGATTTAATGTAAATGATGAGGCTCCTGGTTTTTACCTGGAGCCTCCTGTTGGTTTTTCTCTATGGTCATAACAGGCACTCATTTCAACTATTACCAGCTTTGCCATCGCAAACTATGGTTGTTTGCCAATGGCATCAATATGGAACAAGAGGCAGACTTGGTCTATGAAGGAAAGCTGGTGCATGAATCAAGTTATCCGCAACGTACATCAAAGTATGAGGAAGTGGAGATTGATGGTATCAAAGTAGATTACTATGATGCCAAGAACAAGATCATCCATGAGATAAAGAAATCTAATAAGGTGGATAAAGCTCATGAATGGCAACTGAAATATTACATGTATGTTTTCGAGCAACATGGAATTGATGGCGTGAAGGGCATCTTGGAATATCCTCTTTTGAGAAAGACAAAAGAAGTAATCTTGACAGATGTCGATAGAGATGACATTCAGGTTATATCTAAAGACATTATTAAGATAATCTCTCAAGATGTTTGTCCGTCTAAAGTTAAGAAAGGCATCTGTAAGAATTGTAGTTATTTCGATTTTTGTTATATAAACGAGTTGGAGGAAGAAGAATGAAAAGAAGTTTCTATCTGTTCAATCCAGGCATCATGGAACGCAGAGATAATACGCTGAAGTTCACGCCTGTTATCGTAAATGAAGATAATGAAGAAATCAAGCAGCAACCTCGATACATTCCTATTGAGGATGTTGCGGAACTGTATGCCTTTGGAAGTCTGCGGGCAAATAGTGCTTTGTTCAACTTTCTGGGGCAGAAAGGTATTCCTGTCCACTTCTTCGACTATTATGAGAACTATACCGGAAGCTTCATGCCAAGGGAAAGTCTTCTTTCAGGCAAGGCATTGTTGGCACAAACATCTGCGTACCAAAATAAGAAGAAAAGGGTAGAATTGGCGCGTAAATTCATTCAGGGAGCAGCTTGGAATATGGTTATGAACCTCAACTATTATAATCGTAGAGGAAAAGACCTGCAAGATATTATCGATACTATTAAAAGATTGAGTAATACTTTGCCAGATGCTAAGGCTGTAGATGAGATAATGGGAATTGAGGGAAATATCAGACAGGCATATTATGCTGCATTCGATATCATTCTCGATGATTTCAACATGGAATCAAGAACCAAGCAACCGCCAGAGAACGAGGTAAATGCTCTCATATCTTTTGGCAACATGATGTGCTATACAGAAACTCTCCGAGCTGTTCATCAAACTCAGCTCAATCCCACGATAAGCTTTCTGCATACTCCGGGAGAAAGGCGTTTTTCTTTATGTCTTGACATTTCTGAGATATTCAAACCTATTATCGTGGATCGAGTCATCTTCAAGGTACTCAATAAACATGCTTTAAGCACCAGTCATTTTGATAAGAAACTCAACAAATGTCTTTTGAACGAAAAGGGAAAGAAGATTTTTGTAAAGGCCATGGAAGAGCGTTATGATGAGACATTCCGTCATCGTTCTTTAGGACGTAATGTAAGCTATAAGCATCTTATAAAGTTGGAATGCTATAAGCTACTAAAAGATATTTTAGGAATAGAAGAATATAAACCTTTTAAAATGTATTGGTGATATGTATGTAATTATAGTTTATGATGTTGGTGAGAAGCGAGTAGGCAAAATGTTGAAGCTTTGCCGCCAATATTTGTGTTGGATTCAGAACTCAGTTTTGGAGGGAGAATTATCTGAAGCTAAACTTCGGGAATTGCAAATGAAGATGAAAGCTATCATTGATGAATCCGAGGATAGTGTCATTGTTTTCACCAATAAAATGGGGTATAATATGAATAAACAGATTCTTGGAAAAGAACGAATGTCTACCGATAATTTCTTATAAAGAGTTGTCGATGTGGTTCTATTTTTCCGTTTCTAGGTTCGGAAAAACCTCCAAAAGTGTTCTTTGACTTATTGAAACCTCCATAAATAGGCAGGTTGTCGTAAGGCCGCTGAAAAAATATCTTTAGGCATCGACATTTTTTCTGAAGATTTTTTGTATCTTTGCACCCGCAAACCCATAGATTCTTAGGACATCTATTCCTTAAATCTTACGGGGTTCTAATCGTACCTTTATGGAATTGAAATCAGAATGTGCAGGCTCGTCTTGGACGCAAAACTATAGTTCTAATCGTACCTTTATGGAATTGAAATAAAGTAACTTTGCAGCGGATTCCAATATTTGGCTGTTCTAATCGTACCTTTATGGAATTGAAATCGGAACACAGCCCAGTTAAGGTTGGCGATTATATGTTCTAATCGTACCTTTATGGAATTGAAATGGTCGTGGGTCTCATACTCAGCAACAAAAAGGATGTTCTAATCGTACCTTTATGGAATTGAAATCTCTTAGAAGTGCTAACATATCTTCATTATTTTTGGTTCTAATCGTACCTTTATGGAATTGAAATTACTTGACTACATATTGAACACCGTTAACTTCAACGGTTCTAATCGTACCTTTATGGAATTGAAATTTGATAATCGTGTTCCCAAGAAACAGGAGACGTAGTTCTAATCGTACCTTTATGGAATTGAAATAGAAGCCTTAGAAGAAAGCCAACTAGCATTGGCAGGTTCTAATCGTACCTTTATGGAATTGAAATTACGATCAGCTATTCTGGAACCATACCGCTCTGATGTTCTAATCGTACCTTTATGGAATTGAAATTAATTATTCCTATTTCCCTAACTCTTCAAACTAAGTTCTAATCGTACCTTTATGGAATTGAAATCAGGAAACGACAACCCAACCACTTAAACGCTATCCGTGTTCTAATCGTACCTTTATGGAATTGAAATAAGCGTAAATCAAAACCTTAATAACAATTTTCAAGTTCTAATCGTACCTTTATGGAATTGAAATATATTAAGTTTACAGCAAAAACTTATGGTGTTGTGTTCTAATCGTACCTTTATGGAATTGAAATTAGCGAGAAAGATTTCTCGTTGCATAACACATATGTTCTAATCGTACCTTTATGGAATTGAAATGTACAGACGTGGTCTTAACCTTTCTGTACCTCAGTAGTTCTAATCGTACCTTTATGGAATTGAAATATAGGTGGAATATAAAACAAAACATTTTCTTTCAGTTCTAATCGTACCTTTATGGAATTGAAATAGAACAGGAAACGACAGCCCAGTTGCTGTTAACTCAGTTCTAATCGTACCTTTATGGAATTGAAATAGCGTTAGTTATCATTTATCCTTGAGCAACACATAAGTTCTAATCGTACCTTTATGGAATTGAAATGCTGAATTACAAAAAGTGAATGCTGATATTCATCAGTTCTAATCGTACCTTTATGGAATTGAAATTTCCAACGTACAGCTGATCATCGTCAGAGTTATTAGTTCTAATCGTACCTTTATGGAATTGAAATATAAAATGAACTATAAAATCATGCAAGAGCAAAAGTTCTAATCGTACCTTTATGGAATTGAAATGATTCAGAACACGGAAAATCTGTTATCGATGAATAAGTTCTAATCGTACCTTTATGGAATTGAAATTGTATTATTAGTTATCATTGGCTCGCAAGTATACAGTTCTAATCGTACCTTTATGGAATTGAAATCACCATCCTCCACCTGGTCTTGTGTTGCATCCAGGGGTTCTAATCGTACCTTTATGGAATTGAAATAGGGGTTGAAACACTTTACGAAAGACTGAATCATGTTCTAATCGTACCTTTATGGAATTGAAATGAAGAACCAAACAGACCACCAAGCAGAGAGCCGGGTTCTAATCGTACCTTTATGGAATTGAAATGAAAGAAAAAAAGAGGCTAGTGTTTTTCATAGGTAGTTCTAATCGTACCTTTATGGAATTGAAATAAGAAACAAAGGCTAGTGTTTTTCATAAGTATTGTGTTCTAATCGTACCTTTATGGAATTGAAATTATTTACCAAACCTACAAACAAATTATCATCACTAGGTTCTAATCGTACCTTTATGGAATTGAAATCCACATAATTGTGTGGTGTCACTTTTGCTATATATGTTCTAATCGTACCTTTATGGAATTGAAATTAATTTTTATATATAAATTTACGTATTCGTTTTAGTTCTAATCGTACCTTTATGGAATTGAAATAGTATTTCGGGAACATTCCCGAAGAGAGTATTCCGTTCTAATCGTACCTTTATGGAATTGAAATTATTTTTTAATAACTGTCTCTTTTATTTATCCCTATTGTTCTAATCGTACCTTTATGGAATTGAAATAATGGTATAAGGGTTCTCAACGCCATAGCAATCAGTTCTAATCGTACCTTTATGGAATTGAAATAAGAGAGAACCGGCACCTGCAATAATGCCTGCAGGTTCTAATCGTACCTTTATGGAATTGAAATGATTGAAGATTTTGGTACTTCTGTGTCTTATCATGTTCTAATCGTACCTTTATGGAATTGAAATTCAGAATCAAGAAGATTTTTGAAAGCAAGAGACTGTTCTAATCGTACCTTTATGGAATTGAAATTCAATATAAAGTTTACCAATAGTGTAAGTTTCCGAAAGTTCTAATCGTACCTTTATGGAATTGAAATAAATTAGATGGTTGTTCATTTAGTGCTGAATTTACGTTCTAATCGTACCTTTATGGAATTGAAATCCAATAAAAATGGAAGTACGTGAATCAACCTTAGGCTTGTTCTAATCGTACCTTTATGGAATTGAAATAAACCTTACACAAATGTTCCTGAGCAGCTACTCTGTTCTAATCGTACCTTTATGGAATTGAAATGAAAATGATCGGATTCAGCGATGATAACGGCAACACAGTTCTAATCGTACCTTTATGGAATTGAAATTTCTCAGAAGGATATGCATAAAACATCGGTAAATGTTCTAATCGTACCTTTATGGAATTGAAATTAGCTACAGTTCCGCTCTTATCGCAGTACAGACGGTTCTAATCGTACCTTTATGGAATTGAAATAGCTGCGAAGGCTTTTTCAGCTGCGATGTAATGTGTTCTAATCGTACCTTTATGGAATTGAAATCATCATAATAAGTATATTTTAGGTAGTATTATTAGCGGTTCTAATCGTACCTTTATGGAATTGAAATTTATGATAAATATAGGTAGTGTCTGTAGTGACAATGTTCTAATCGTACCTTTATGGAATTGAAATCCTACAATTTAGGTAGAGCAACAGCAAATTACTGAAGTTCTAATCGTACCTTTATGGAATTGAAATATATGATTCTTTCATACCATTGCACACTGAGCCATCGTTCTAATCGTACCTTTATGGAATTGAAATATCGTACTTATCAAGCATCTGCAAAAAGCGTCTTGTTCTAATCGTACCTTTATGGAATTGAAATACGATTTCAAGGTTCGATGTAGCATCGAGTTTAAAGTTCTAATCGTACCTTTATGGAATTGAAATTTATATACTGCTCATTATCTTGAGCGATTCCTTGCAGTTCTAATCGTACCTTTATGGAATTGAAATGAAGAAAATCAACAGGAAAGCAGCAACCACGAATGGTTCTAATCGTACCTTTATGGAATTGAAATTCGGGAAATGACGTGGGGAAAGTTGTTTTATGACGTTCTAATCGTACCTTTATGGAATTGAAATGCACCTAACGGATTGATAGACCTATGGGCACAAATGTTCTAATCGTACCTTTATGGAATTGAAATTTAACACGCTCTGGGTACTCAATAGGGCGAGACGGTTCTAATCGTACCTTTATGGAATTGAAATAACCGATTGGAGTGATAACTCTTTTGTTTAGAAAGTTCTAATCGTACCTTTATGGAATTGAAATTAATATCTGCAATAGCCTTAGTTAAAGCTTGATGAAGTTCTAATCGTACCTTTATGGAATTGAAATAGGAGATGAAGGAGTATCGTGACTTTCCGGTAGAGTTCTAATCGTACCTTTATGGAATTGAAATTTCACAACTATATAGATACAGACAAGGGCATATTGTTCTAATCGTACCTTTATGGAATTGAAATAAAAGTAACAAAAAGGCTAGTGTTTTTCATAGGTGTTCTAATCGTACCTTTATGGAATTGAAATATAATATTGCCAGCAGCACTAATAATAGCCCCAAGGGTTCTAATCGTACCTTTATGGAATTGAAATCATGGTAACTGAGCTACAGAGGCTGGTTCCACTGATTGTTCTAATCGTACCTTTATGGAATTGAAATAGGAGAGTGGGGAGGAGTATAGACCTCACAAGTTGGTTCTAATCGTACCTTTATGGAATTGAAATATCGTGGACGAGGAAGAAGTTTACAGCGGCGTTTGGTTCTAATCGTACCTTTATGGAATTGAAATCCCTCCATGGATAAAAATGCTCGGATTGTCACAAGTTCTAATCGTACCTTTATGGAATTGAAATACTACAAACTGATTAAACTGACGGCACAGTACACGGTTCTAATCGTACCTTTATGGAATTGAAATCGGAGGCAAGGACACAAAGGATGGCAAGATTGAGCGGTTCTAATCGTACCTTTATGGAATTGAAATACGACACAACGGCAATTATCTTCTACCTGAAGACCAGTTCTAATCGTACCTTTATGGAATTGAAATTAATGACCTAAGATATATAAAAGAAAACTATCAGAAGGTTCTAATTGTACCTTTATGGAATTGAAATGTGTAACTACCCTCGTAGTAACCTGCTGCCTCTGCCGTTCTAATTGTACCTTTATGGAATTGAAATCCAGGAATGACCGGGAACAGCGAAGTAGTTGCGTGTTCTAATTGTACCTTTATGGAATTGAAATTAAGATGTTGGCAAGCAATCTGAACTGTGACTTCAGTTCTAATTGTACCTTTATGGAATTGAAATGATAAGTCATCGTCTTATAAGCAACGGGGAATGCAGTTCTAATTGTACCTTTATGGAATTGAAATATAGACAATATGTATTGAGTTAATTCCGAACAAAGTTCTAATCTAATCGTACCTTTATGGAATTAATTCAGAAGTACTGATAGCTTTAGTATTATACCGCCATCTCTAGTTATGAGTGTTCAGAATGTGTCTCCTCCTACCACAGCATTCGTCTCTTCCGGTCACTGCATTCGACTCCTTCAGCCACTGCATTCGACTCCTTCAGCTATCGCATTCGACTCCTTCAGCTATCGCATTCGACTCCTTCAGCCACTGCATTCGACTCCTTCAGCTAATGCAGCCGTCTCATTCTGCCAACTCAGCCGTCTCATTCTGCTAACTCAGTCGTCTCCTTCAGCCACCGCAGCCGTATGTGTCAACTCAATGAAGTAGATGAACTCATGAAATGAAGTGGATGAAGTCGTGAAATGAAGTGGATGAACTCGCATAATGAAGTTCATGATTTCGGCACAATTGTCAATACATGCAAATGGTAAAGCAAAAAGTGGTTTATTCCTACCTTTATGATTCATATACGAAAATATTTTTCTGTTTTTATTACCACATTTACCACGCTTTGCGTAACTAGTTGGTTATAAGAGAATAACGCGTGGTGATAAGTGGTTTTTCTGTTACCACTTAATACCACGCGTTACCACGCCTTTTTTATGAGAAAATGAGATAAAAAGGGAGTGGACTATTTTCTAACTACCAGATACTCAGTGCCGAACCTCGTTTTCTTGCTCTTCAGACCTTCAATATTCTGAAGCTCTCTGCCCAATTTCTGTATACTCGAAACCTGGAGAGAGGAGCCGAATTTCTGCTTCAAAATGTCGAAAATGGCGGCTGTCATCAGATATTCGCCATTTTCCGGGGTACTTGCAGGCTCGAAAACCTGCAGAAAACATTGCTTGATAGGGGAAATCTGCTCAAATTGTCTGTTATGTTGCATGATGATGGCGGTTTCCTTGGCGTCGAAATAGGATTTTTCGCCACGCTCCAGAGCTTGCATCGCCTGCGCATAAAGCTGCTCATAGTTCAGTCTGCCACTCACATCGATAGGTCCCGTCAGTTCTACTCCCAGGAAACGGCGGTTGCCGGATGGGTCGGAAAGAATATCGGTCATGTTGCTCGTGGCAATGAAGGAGGCTAGACGAGGGAATTCCTGTACATGACTTCCGTATGGCGGCTTGATTTTCACCGTAGGCAACTGCAGCAGATTCTTCAGAAATCCCTGCTGCACCTGTGGTGAAATCTGATTGAACTCATCGAGATTGATGAGCAGAAATTGTGACATCGCCTGCAATACCTGACGCTTTTCTGACAGAATCATATTGTCGGTAAAGCCCCACGATAATTCGGTAGGGATGAGACGTCGGCAGAAGGTGCTCTTGTTGTAACCCTGCTTGGAAATGAGCAGCGGCATGGTGCTGTTGCCATATTGACGGCGATACATGCCGCGCCACTGGTCAACCATTCCCAGAAACCAGGTGTAAAACCAGTCTTCCCAATGAGGATTGTTGGTGGGTATGGTTCGTGCCAGGGCACGGATGCGGTCCTTGCCGTCCCATTTTCCCAGACAGTCATAGAGATAGGACTCTATCGGACTGTAGTTTCTGATGCGGTCTGACTCTAGAAAATTCCTTACATCCTTGATGCTTACGTGGATGTCGGCTATCTGAACATCCAGCGTCATGCTTTTCTGCACACGGGCATCCACCGGTCTGAAATCGCCAACCCATGAATTGTTCGGGCGGTATTCGGTATATTTCATCACGGTATTGTAACGGAACTGGTACCGGCTCTCCAGGTATCTGATCATCTGCAGAATTTCGGCACGGCCCTTTCTGCCTGAGGCTGATTTCTCCGTCTTCCTGTCTTTGGAATGGGTATCGTAAGCGGTGCCCACTATCTGGCGGAGTTTCTCTTCTGTCACATGTCCCCAGTTGTTGCGGCGGATATGGATGAAAGCTTCTTCTTCGCTGAGGCCCATGTTGCAGAGCTTGATGGCGATGGCTGAGAAACCGGCAAGGAACCGGTCTTCATCGTTCTGCCATGAGATGTTGGCTTTTTTCATCTCTTCCTTCGTCTCTTCTGCTGCCTTGCGGTAAAGGAATTCATAGTCATCGTATGTCTTCAAATCGTCTACATTTTTAGGGGCTAAGGCAACCTTCTTCATATTTTGGGAGATGCGCATCGCCACTGCCTTGCTGTTATAATAAGGAGAGGCATCCAGCGTAAGCATGAAGTTGGATGCCAATGATGGCTTTTCGGGTTTGATGGCTGCCTGTACCTGCGACTGGTAGAGCGTCTTTACCTGTTCGTAGGCAGACTGGTAGAGTAAGTCGGCATCGGCTTCTTTTGTCGGGATTTTTCCTTCTTCGTTGCAGATGCTTACGAGCACGATGAGGCTTCTGCCGTCGGCTCCTTCGAAGGCAGCGAAGGTCATCGGCAGCAGACTGACCGTCTTCTTGACGGCATCTTTTTCCTGGTCAGACATGAGGTTGATGAAGTGGAGCATCACCAGCCCGTTTGATTTCTGGAAGACGAGATTGCCGCTTTCATCCTTGTTGAATTCTGCGGCTGGATAAACGTGCTGCCATTCCTTGATGCCTTTGTAGTACTGGTAGTCGGCCTCCATGAGCGGCACACTCATTCTGAAATTGGTGACACTCAGCTTGGCATCATCTTTAGCGATGCGCTCCAGAAACCGTTCTACGGTTTTCGAACTGACCGTCAACTTGTTCTGCTTGTTGATTCTTGTAATAGTAAACTTCATATTTCGGCTAATTTATTGATAGGGTGATACTTAGGGTTGCCGATGGTTTTGCCCAGCTTTGCCCAAGGCGTTGGGCAAATGTGCCCGGCTATGCCGGTCATTCGTGACCATCGTGTCGGTCGTTCGTGACCAAAGCGTCGGTCATCCGTACCCGTGTACGTGGGTACGGATGCTCATGTACGTGGGTTTGAGTGACCACGTACACGGGTGAATTCTTTAATCGGCGTGCGGCTGTTAATAGTTGACCTCTTCTGCATAGCGGTCGAACCTCATGTTGGTGTATCCATGTTGCTGGCACCATTTCAGCACGTACTGCTGCTGTTCAGGCACGAGTCCTGTCTGTCCTAATTTATAGCGATAGTATGAAGTCTTGCTTCCGAAGTAGGAAGTCATGTGTATTCTGAAAGTGGCTTCGTCTTTACGTTTCAGTTCTTCAAGAATATTCGTAAAGCCGTATGCCATTTTCATCATCTGTAGCTGCAGGAAATGTTCGCACTTGTTGTCGTGGTAGGCATCGGGATAGATGGCGTAGCCTTTGGTCTGTTCCGGTTTTTTGTAGGTTACGGACAGATAGTGTGCACATTCCTGAGCCAGTGGACATTGCTGGTTGAAGCAATAGTCCCATGAGTTGTAAGCACTTTCTTTGTTGAAGTAGAGTCTGACTAAATCTGCTTGTGTCATTGGTTTTTGGGTTAAATGTGTATAAAGTGGTTTCACAGGAGTCGTTAGCTTCTAGGTGGAATCGGCAGGAATTTTTCCTGTTGGTTGCAAAAATACAAAAAATGTTCGAAACCGCAAGCCTTTTTCTCCACTTTTTTAATGTTTTTCGTCGAAAACAATAAGTATTCCTCTGCTTTTTCGCTGAGAATCCCCCGTTTTTCGCCCGAGTGTGGCAATAGGTGGCAATAGGTGGCAATAGAAAACGCCCTTATTGCCACGCTTAAATAACTGAATATCAGTTAACTATCTTATAGTGTGGCAATAGTGGCATTAGTTTTAGAAAAACTTTCTCATACATAGGCTTTCCTCTTTTACTAATAAATGTTATATTCTTGTTATAACTTCTTGAAATCATTTGTTCTCTCCCAAATTTACTGTACTTTTGCAGTAAGTATCTGATAAAAAATTAAAAGTGCTATTTATAATAAGGTATAGATTATGCAATACAAGAATATCATATTTGATTTAGGTAATGTCC
>OGJO01000571.1_pt1 | contig 20267 bp, 35 predicted proteins | sample 1572121 | NCBI WGS metagenome assembly OGJO01 (sample SAMEA2582081, study PRJEB24529) | metagenome | biome: Human gut stool | place: China | collected 2011
TCATGACACAAGAAAAGCTCCCTCACAGGAAGGAGCTTTGTCTACAGTCTGAAAGAAAAGTCCCGTGAGAGGGACTTTTCTTTTTTCTTTTCTGTCATATTAAGATAAATTAATGATAGAAGGAGGAAACATATGGCTCTTTTAGATTTTCTTATGCGAAAAAGTAAAGAATCCATCTCTTTAGATGAAGCTGCGCAGATTCTAAAGACAGATCCGGAATTACTCCGGAAATTTGATGAAAAATATCAGGAATGTATCCTGTCTGAAACGGATTCTGATAATCTTTTTACTATAAATGCTAAACAAGTAGCAGAAGAAAAAGAGGGAATCGAAGCAAGAAACTGCAGTCAGAATATTATTGATAAAATCGTAGAGGAACTTATTTCTCAAACATCAGTGTGGAAATACGATGGTCGAAGTGTAAGCGGATCATTAAATACTGCGCTCCTTCCGGAAACAGCTCCTATAGTAACAAAAAATGATATTATGACTGTACCTGAGAGTATACGTCCTCAATTCACTGGATTTCTGATGCAGCGTCATATCAAAGAAAGTAGTTATAAAACGCTCTTATTTATGTTTGAACATTATGAAAAAGCAAAAGTATCTGGAAATAGCAATCAAATGAGAGAATCTTATGGAATGTTCCGGCAGGGATTGGATATCTTGGATGTGGATGACGTTATGTATGATATGATTGGACGTAATCGGAATTCAATGGGATATTGGCTGCCGAAAATTGTTGGACCAGTTACGGAACAGGGCTTCTTTAAGATCCCATCCACTACAATCATTAAGATTCCACTCACAATGCTACAATTAACAAGGCAGGATTATATGTCTTTTAACAGAACAACATTGGATATTGTTGATCGATATTGCCAGAAAGTATTTGGATTGAACGAAAATAAAGAATATTTCATTAAGACTGGAACCTATTCTTCAAAGTATGATTTTCGGAACGCTCATGTCCATGGTGTAAAAGAAGTCTGGGAATTAGGAGAGTATCTGCTTTTTATTCATTGGCAGGCTTTGCAGATGGCATCACCATTGACAAAACCACATCCCATTTATGGAGTTTCAACAACAAATGAATGGGTGGTCCGTGATTTTATTCCAGATAAAGAAAATAATCCAACCATCTATAAAGGCATGCCGTTGCATACGGAGTACCGTGTGTTTGTGGATTTTGACACTAAGCAAATTCTTGGAATTCATCCTTATTGGGATTCCGTAGTTATGAAAAAAAGATTTGCTGAAGACCACAGTTTACATGATCGACACGACTATGTAATCTATTCTATGCATGAGCAGGAATTATATAGACGATATGAGATAAATAAACAGACAGTTTTGGATAATATAAGTTCTTGGTTAGCAGAAGTGGAACTCACGGGTCAATGGTCCATTGATATTATGCAAAATGGTGATGATTTCTGGTTAATCGACATGGCGGTTGCATCTGAATCAGCTTTTTATAAAGAAACAGTTGCACCAGAACTGTGGAAAAAATCGGAAGAAAATTGGCTTCCGGAATAAAATAAAAGAATGAGAGGTATTAAAATATGAGTTATTATTATAAGGATTCGGGATACGGAGGATGTGATTTTTTAATTACAACAGCCAAAGGACAGAAAGAAGGTGGATTGCCGAAAGGAATTATTATTCCTGGAGGATTACAATTCAGTGATAAGAATTTTAATATGTGGGTACAGGAGCAGAAAGATTTTTATATTTATCCGGTCAAACATTCCGACACAGATCAGCGAGAAATAACCCACATTGCAAAAACAGGTTTTGTAAATCGTTTTGGATATTTTATTACAAAAGAAAATCTGTTCGCAAATGTAAATACCAATTATATTGATATAATTGGTAGGTGTTGGTTTACAAGAAAGAATGCCAGAAGTTATGTGGAAGCTTTAAAATCTGTTTTTCCAGAACAAAAATGGAGTAATTCATGTATCGCTGCAAATGAAAATATTATAGACTATGCAAACAGGATGGGCAGAAACCATTACAGAAGATGTACTTACGATCATGCAGTCAGGGTTGCAGATTATGTTAGGCAAAATGAATTAATTCCAAACGATTTGCAGGAAAAATGCCAGGCAGTAGCATATATGCATGATCTTTTAGAGGATACTGATTACGAAATTCCTGATGCAGTCAGACAAGAATACCCTGATATAGATGATGCATTGGAATTATTAACAAAACCTTCTGGTATGTCGTATGACGAATATTGTAATCAAATCAATGTGTATGCCAGCACAAGTGTTGGAGGCCAGATAGCGTATTGGGTTAAACTTGCAGATATGAAAGATCACCTAAGTCAAAAAGAAACGCTTACCGAACACCTGAAAGAAAAATATCTTTCCGGACTGGCAAAATTATTGTAAAAATTTAGGCAGTTATACTAAAAACAAAGGATCTCTTTTGAGGTCCTTTATTTTTTAAGCAGTTATTCTGTCATATTAATATCAAATTAGACAATTGGAGGAAAAGATATGAAATATTTGGTTTACTTTAATGCAGATGGACAGCCTGGAAGAGCAATTGTAACATTACAAAATGGGGATGCTTTCACAGAAAAAGGTGTTTATTTTATTGAAGAACAGATTAAAAAGGAACAGCATTGTGAAAGTGTGATTCTGCTTAATATGATTCCACTGAGGGGGTAAATGGTATGAGTGTAATTTCAGTTTTTGCTATAATATCAGTTGTTTTACTTTTTATTGGATTTTGGGTATCATTGATTACCGACTTTGATAGTTATATTGGCATCATTATTCTCTTTTGTGGTTTAATACTAGCAGGAATAACTTATTTCGCAGGTATACATAATAAGGAAGTTATTAATACAGAAACGGTAGAAGCAGAATCTACAAAAACAGAAACTGATAATGCTGTGGAGGAACTAATAGATTCTTTTAAGGGAGAAGATTCCGTAGAAAGTCAAAAAGATTCAGAAGCTTCCGAAGAAGCAGAAGGAGACAACCTGTTAATAACTATAATCGCTATGCTTGTTATATTTAGTCCGGTACTTCTTTTTATGGTATCAGAACTAATAGAAGATGTTATTAATTTCATTTCCGATCTTATTGAAATTTGTTTTCCCAAAAAGAATAAAGAAACCACAACTAAAGAATTTGTGAGAGAAACAAATGAAAATTCAGAAGATAATCCTTTTATCAAAAAGATTCCTACGCCAAAACAGAAAAAAAGGAATCAATATTGATAAATTAGCAGAAAAGGATTCTAAAATCGCTTATATTGTTTGGGCTGTAAAGTTTTTAAATGATCAGGGCAAAGAAAGCTATACAAGAAAACTGAAGAATTATTATATTCCTGAAATTATGCAGGCGTATGAACAATATCAGAAGGTAAAAAGTTTTCATGTAAAAGAGATGACGGCAGAAGCAAAAAAGCATTATGAAAAAATTGTAGATTTATCCTATAAAGTCGCTAATGTAGAGGTAAAAAAGGCAGCAGGAGAAATCGTTATGGATATGGATTGTAATGCAGATGTATGTGAAGACATCTATAAGAGAGATGGATATTCTTCCATGCAGGAAGAAATACAGAAATCTCATACTGCGGAAAAGAAAAAAGAACAGACTTTACATGCAAAAACAATTAGTAAGGATACCTACGTCTTTTGGACAAGCGAAGAATAAGATGCAGGTGCGAATCTTAAGCGCACATAAAAGCACTGGGAGATTCGCACCAATAAAGGAAGGTGAATTGATAGATATGATTGTGTAAAGGATATAAAGGAAGATAATATAACACAATATATACAAAATATAGTATAAATGGGAATATGAATACTATATTTTGCAGTTGCATCCCATAAGGGATGCATGAATTGAAATATCATGGTTGCTTATCTGCGGTGAATGCAAAGGGGTTGCATCCCATAAGGGATGCATGAATTGAAATCGGTAGTCCTGAGCATCACAGCCGTTATAGATCTGTTGCATCCCATAAGGGATGCATGAATTGAAATCCAAAAACTTTGTGACCACTTTTTCTGACATAACGTTGCATCCCACAAGGGATGCATGAATTGAAATACAAGTAGAGATATCATATATCTAATGTGTGACTTGTTGCACTCCATAAGGAGTGCATGAATTGAAATATATGGAGGAACACTATGGAATTATTTTATTCTTTAATTGGGGTATCGGTTGTGTTGGTTGACCTTTCACTCGGGGATCCTATTGATTGGTGGTTTGTGATACTTACATTTTTGTGTGCTTTTGTATATCACATAATTTCCAATGAAATTTACCAAGACTGATTATTAACATCTTTCGATTCTATTTTTATAACAAATAGCTTTGATTATTTTGACAAGCGAAAAGTAGGGGATAGAGGTGACGATTAAATATGATTGTATAAAGAAATAATACAACCAAAATTAAAATAGGAGAAAATAAAATGAAATACACAATTAGTATCGCCATTGATGGTAGAATTGACGCCGAAGTAGACGCAGTTAGCTTCGAAGAAGCAAAAAATAAAGTAAATTTAAATGATGTTAACTTAGCAAATATGGATATTGTGGGATATAATGCCGTCAATGCTACAGATGAAAACGGAGTATTTATAGATTATTAAAATTATAAGTAAAAACGGACCCTTACGGATCCGTTTTCTTTTACTCTCTATTATCTGACATATTAAATATACAAAATAGGATAGAAGGAGAGAAACAATGACACGAAAGGAAGCAAAAGAAAAAGCCATAGAAGTAAAGAAATCCGTAACTGATTTCAACAATCCTTCGGATGAAATCGGATATGATCTTTACGAGTTCGAATTAGATGGCAACAATTTAGTTGTATTTGCATACATTCAAAAAGCAAAAGGAACAGACGGAAGGAAATGGTATGCCGTTTACTCAGGATGCGAATATGACGGGGGAGATACGATCTGGGCCGATTACGATAGTTCTACAACTCATTTACGAATTGATGAATTGGCAGATGCGATCTATCGTCTGGCGAATATGTATACGGATCCGGATAATCTGGAAGAATTAAGGAAAATGATCAATAATACTTAAGGAGGAAAATAATATGTTAATATCTGGTGTTGTAAGAAGATTTGATGATCTGGGACGTATTGTGATTCCTAAAGAAATCAGAGCAAAGCTTTTTGGCACAAAAGGAAATATGCCATTGAGTGAAAATGAACCGATGGAAATTTTCTTAAATGGCGAGGATATAATTCTTCGCCGATATAAAGGAGAGGAACTGTGCGAATGGAAGAAGAATCTGCTATATCCAGGAAAGATCAATAATCCGCATGTAGATGAAAGCATGAACATTGCTACCACAAAATATTGTCCTTGCTGTGGAAAAGAGATTAAAATCGTAGATTAGCTAGACTTTCCATAATTAAAAAAACTTACTGGAAATCCGGGAAGTTTTTATGCGGAAAATTGCATAGCTAATATGTATGTTGTGTAATATATCAACAATAATATTTAAAAAAGGAGGCCGCCGTTCATGATAATTTGCCGCCGCACACTCGTGACTTTAGTTGTGAGTAAGGCGGTATTATCTTGTTAAAATATATATTATATGGTATAATATTCAGATGGATAAAACGAGTGTGTGAAACTTTTTCTGTAAATAACTAATAACAGCAAGGTCTTCTATGGTAAAATGTAAATCGTATTTTCATTTTGCTACGCTATAACTGAATAAAATTAAAAACATTTCGAAAATATCAGAAAAAGAAGGAGAATATATATGTATTTCATAGACGGAAAATTTATTATGGATAGCTTTTCAGAAAAGGATGTTAATAAAGCACAGATGCGAATTCGTTCTGCGGTTCTAGATGAAAAATATCCATGCGTGGATGTTGATATTATGCCGGTTGTTCTTATTACCGATGATGTGTTTTCATCATATGAGGAAGCGGAAAAATATTTGCAAACCCATCGTAAATCATGGGTAGGAAAATATAATGCTGCAGTAGCTTTTTACTTTCAATTTCCATCAATGCCTCAAAAAATAAAATATCTTGTAGAATATGCAGAACCTCATAATATGTAAATAAAAATGTAAATTACTATGTCTTATAAAATGGATAATTTGCTATTTAAACCCTTCCGAAATGTTTTTTCGGAAGGGTTTTTCTTTCATACTAATAGTATTAAAAGAAAATAGGAGGAATTGTATGAGAAACATTAAAAATATCACATCAAATCAATTACGAATTACTCCTGAGCAGAGAGAAGTTCTCGAATCAGGAGAAAGCATACTGTATACATGTGAAAACTACTTAGGAAATTTTAAAGAAAAAGAAGTTTTAAAATATGACGGAAAATACTATCGTGTTCAAGCAAGTAATAAAATTTTAACGGAATATACGGAGGTATAAAAAATGGAGCCTGCTATAGCATAAAATTAGCAGCAAAATTAAAGGATGAGACATCAGCCGTTCATGCACTAAAAATTACATTTCCACGGCTAATAATGTCAATTTCAATATGGAAAAACAGATAAAAAGAGGATTGACAACAGATACTTTCGAAGATCTTATTCGCATATTTTTATCCGGATGTGATCAGGAAGTGAAAGAAATCGTCCATTTTTGCTGTGTTAAACATGAGGATAGTGATGACGACTGGGAATCTGACGACTATATCGATGAATCCGTAAATGTCGATTGGAATGCTGAAAACTGGAGAGAACAGCTGGAGAATGACATGATTATAAAATTTCATAAGTATGCTGCATAGTTTTGATAAAGTAAACTAACGCATTAAGGAGGATTAATTAAATGATAAAAATACCATGTACAATCGAAGAAGCAACTGAATATGTCGAAAAAAATTGCGGGCCTTACGAACAAGTAGATGAAATAGGAACTTTTGGAACAAATGAAGTGAATAAGGTATGGTGGACAGACACTCGACATGCTTTCAGCAATCAAGGTATGAGAAAAGTCGCACACTATAATTCGCTGAAAGGCATGCTATATGTATATTAAAAGAGAGCAAAAGCTCCCTTTTTTATTCTTGTTCATAATCATCAATATTTTGTCTAGATAAATTATTTTCTTCAGGTCCTTTTTCTTTCTTTTTTTCCTGATGAGTAATGATATCCTGCAAAAGAATTTTTAGATCACTATATAAGGCATCTTTTTCTTCTTGTCTTGCTTGGAAAAGAATGATGCTTCGATGATCCGTTTTTTCAAAAAACAAAACTACATCATCATTTCCTTCAAAATCCTTTAATTGCTCATAAAGTTCACTTGCAGAATTCTTATATGTTGGAATGTCTAATACTTGATAAATTTCCAATAAAACATCTTTTAGTTCATCACCATTAATATACATAACATTTATTCCTCCTTGTATTTCTATTATACTTTAATTACAAATATATACAAGCGTTTTTTCATAGATGGTTTTGCATAAAAGATGCGAAAAAGCAATTGAATATTTAAGTATAGGATTCCAAAATTTTATCTTATTATGTTCAATAAAAATAAATAAAATGCGGCGCAGTTGCATAAAGCAGAACAATACTATAGAATCAATATGTATAAAATGGGAGGTGACAATATGAGCCTTAAGAGCTGGGCAGCCACAAATGAAAATCAAATAGAAGAGTGGTTGAATAATCGGGAATATACAAAACTATTAAATGAATATTATAAGACATCGGATCAATCCATTACCAGATTAGCCGTGTCATTTCAGTGTTCCAGAAGAGCACTAAACAGGTATTTGTCCGGGCAAAGACAGGTCCCGTTTTCAATCATTAAAATCATGTTAAATACCCTTGGAATAAATGCTGCCATTAATGATACAAATATAGATGATAATTCATACATGGTATGGAGAGGTGGGCCCGATACACTCTTCAACCTTATGTTTGCATATAGAATATTGCAAATGAAATGGAATAAATTCGAAGCGGCGTGCAACCTCAATATACCTATCGAAAAAATTTCAGATTATGAATGTGGACTGCGAAAAATGCCGGTTTCCGATATCAAAAAAATTTTGGAAGTATATGGATTAAAAATAGAAGAATTATTTCCAGAATTAGTGTCTTATGATGGAAGAAGAACATTTCTTCCTTTGCGTCCTGTTAGTGAATTTAGTATTGATGGGACCAAATATGACATCCTTTATGATGAAAAGCCATTATATATGTCACCTCAAAAAGAAGAACTTTTGATTTGGCCTAGTTTTCCAATAATGAGATATAATTGTGACGGAACGCCATTGCTAAATTATATGCCGAATGAATTAACGATTGATGAATACATTAATACAAGTGATTTAATTTTTCTAAAAAAGGATTATGAAACATATTTCGAATACGATTTTTCCGGGAAAAAGCTCCCGCCATCATATCGTCATTTATTGGAAAAAAGCAAAAAATCATACTCAGTGAAAATCCATACAAAAGTAATTAGTGATATTATATTTACGGATGATTATAATGTAATATTGCAGGTCGGATCTAAAAATAATACATTTGATTTGCACGATTATGTTTTTTCTGATAGTGTTTGGTATTCAATGCTTCAAGATATAGTTTATTTTAAACAAGGTAAATTAAAATATATAGGCCATAAAATATTTCAAAATTTAAGTATTGTATGGCCTGAAGGACAATATGCTCGCATTATTGAACTATATTTAGACAAATATCCAAATCAGCATTTAACAAATAAAACTGGAATAGGAGGAAATGAATTTTATGATAACTGGACCGATTACGAAATTTAACCGAAAATACTTAAAGAGGCTTAGGCCTCTTTTTTTATTTCTTTTTTCTGACATATTATTTTTATAAATAAAGAAAAAAGGAGAATAATTATGGCAAATATTAACGGATTAAGTATCAAAAAGGTAAGAAGTTTTGTAGGCCCGGAAGGTCACGTATATCAGGGTGATTTATATCTTGGAAAGAAAAAGATTGCTTTCTGGAGCCAGGATGCAAATGGTGGTATCGAAGATCATCTTACCATGGAACCTGAATATAGCGAAGCAAAACTACGGAAGGCAATTATTGCTGCAAATTCTGATAAAGCTATAGTGTTGCACCCTAATGGTAGCAATAATTCATTCACCATCGATTACGACATTGAAGAACTTATGTATGATTTATTATTTCTTTTGGATTCTGAAAAAGAATGGAAGAAAGGTATAAAGGGCGGTTATTCGGGGTTACTTCAGATTACCGACGGATATCATATAGCTGGATATCATCTGCCGGATGCATGGAAGGAATTGGCGAAGACGACTGACGAAGCACTACATTTGATTGGTCAGAATTCATTGAAGGAAGATTACGAAAAGATGCGCAAAGGTCGTGATATAAAAGCACAGATTTTCTGGAATGATTCTGATTTTTCTATTGGAAATCCAATTCTATTGGAAAATATTTTGAAATAATAAAATTGAAAAAAGTACAGTTAGGCAACTATGGAGGAAAATAGGATGAAAGCTATATTAGTTTGGTCAGATAGAGCAAATATGAAATACAGCTTATTTGATGATAAAGATGGAATATCCGGATATGAAAGAGCAGTAGAAGCGATGTATAAAGAATTTGATATCTATAATCAGAAGAACATTATTCCTAATCCTTATGTGTACAAAGGGAATGATTACTGTTACTTTGAAGCAAATGGGCAAGAACCTTATATTTGGAAGGTATTTAATGTTCCAGAAGAAAATACTATTATTTCATTTAATTCGTGTCCAGATGCACAGGAATTTTTTGGACATTTATTTGCCGGGTGCCCTTAATATTTAGATATTTTTAAATAGTTAAATTAATAATACAACGGAGGAAACTAAAAAATGAAAGCAATGTTAATTTGGTCCGATGGGACAGAAATCAATCAGTCTATTTATGAAGATAAAGACGGAGTAAGTGGAGTAGATAGAGCCGTAGCACAAATGCATAAAGAGTATGCAGAGCATGGCGATAACCCGGATGAAGAATATGGTTCCTATGAAGGAGATAGAGATTGCTGTTACTGTAATGATAGCGAAGATATGTGTCATTGGCAGGTAGTTGAACTGCCGGAAGATAAGAATTTTGTTTTACCGCTATTATATCCTGATGCCATGGAGCTTCTCGGGACACTAATTGATAGCGTGGAAGATTTCCTTGATGATAAGGGCATTACTCCGGAAATGCTTCCGAATGCAGATAGAGAAAGCAATTCCGATGCCGCTCTTATTTATGGAACAGACTATGATGATCTTGCAAACCGGTTTGCTGTCAATCTTGGAATCAGTATCGATCCAAATGATTACTATAATGACCCGGAAAAAGTGGCAAAAAAGATTGCAAATCATTTACCGAAAGATATACTGTATGCAGCATATAGACGGCAACAGATGCTTTATCGCGTGGATGATGTATATAGCCATGCGGACGATCTCGGAATTGAAATTTCGGAGGAAGAGGCTGAGCAGATTGCTGAAAAGTTTATTGAGAATTATGACTGTAATGTTGCGGAAAATGACCTGTTTCGGGAATTGATCAGAGATTTTAACAAAAACAGGAAAAGAAACTAAATAACAAATAGAAAAAAGGATCCTTATGGATCCTTTTTCTAACATATTATTTGCATCAAGGAAGAAAGGTGGAGAATCTATAGGTGAAAACACATAAAATTGAGGCCAAAAACAAAATTGCAATTAAAGGGGATAGAGATGAACCCATTATAATTGCAGTTCAGAATATTAAATATACTCATCCGGAATTATACAGAGAGTTATCGAAAGTGATTGATATTGAGCTTTGGGACGGATATTCTCTTATGATTCATGAAGAAGTTTAGAAAAGAAAATAACATGGATATCGAAGAAATGGATGATGTGTTTGATGAACTGGTAAAAGAATTTGGACTTCTTACAGAATGTGTGAAATTATAATTTTTTCACAAAATGACAATAATATGCCCACGGGCTGCCCGGTGTCATGTGACCAACCGGATATGCCCACTGGGGCATAGAATGGAAATATATGAACGAAAATTTTATAAATTTTTATCCTACACCAAAGAAGCTATTCAGAGATATTACCTCTAAAATCCAGTGGTGGAAGATAGATGGTATTTTGGAACCTTCTGCCGGTAAAGGCAACATGGTTGATTACATTCTGGAAGAAAGATCAGATAAAAATATCGATTGTATTGAAATTAATCCAGAATTGCAGGCCACACTTAGAGGAAAGGGATATTCGATTATCCATGATGATTTTCTTACTTTCGTTCCGAAATATCATTATGACCTGATTCTCATGAATCCTCCGTTTGATATGGGAGCGTTGCATCTTCTAAAAGCTATTGATATTCAGAAAAACGGTGGCAAAATCATTTGTATACTGAATGCTGAAACGATCCGTAATCCATACACGAATGAAAGAAAAGTTCTTGTGCAGAAATTAGAGGATCTGAATGCTGAAATTGAATACCGGGAAGATGATTTTACTTCTGCAGAAAGAACGACAAATGTAGAAATTGCAGTTGTTTATATTGATATTCCTGAGACAAAAACAACATCTGTTATTTTCGAAAATTTAAAACAAAAATATTATGCTGATCAAAAAGAAAAAGAAGTCACAGATATTGTAGATAACGATTATCTTTCAGCAGCCGTAACACATTTTTGTATTGAAGTAGAGGCTGGTATCAAATTGATTCGTGAGTATAAAGCAATGAAACCATACATTATGGATACATTGAATAAAAATAACAAATATGCCAAGCCTATCCTTTCTTTAATTAGTGAAGAAAATAAAGAACTCTCAGAGATATTCTATGTTCGTAAAGTACGAAGAAAATATTGGGAAGCGTTATTTAAGGATAAGCGTTTTACCGGTCCAATGACGGAATCCATGCGAACAGAATATAACTCTAAGGTTCGAGAATTAGAAAAATATGACTTTAATATTTCTAATATCAAGGAACTTCAAATTCAGATGTGCGGAAGTTTGATCAAAGGAATCGAAGACACTATAATGTCTCTCTTTGATGAATTATCATATAAACACAGTTGGGCTTCTGAGTTCGGAAATAATATCCATTATTATAACGGCTGGGCTACAAATAAGGCATGGTATGTTAATAACAAAGTAGTTCTCCCATCCTATGCATGGAGCAAACTTTGGAACAAATTTGATTTTTCATATTCCGTTTCAGAAAAATTTGGAGATATAGAAAAAGCTTTTAATTATTTAGCCGGCTGCCCAGGTGCAGAAATTTCTATATATACAATTCTGCGTAACGCAGAACACTCCGAACAGACAAAAAATATTGAGTGCAAATATTTCACATTAACATTTTATAAAAAGGGAACTGTACATATTACATTCAACAATCCTGATCTGGTAAAGAAGCTGAATATCTTTGCAGGAAAGAATAAAAATATGTTACCCCCTTCCTATGGAACGAAAGCATATTCTGATATGACAACTGAAGAAAAAGTCGTTGTAGACGAGTTTGACGGTGGAGAAAAGGAGTATAATAAAATATATTCCAACCCAGAAAATATTTAGTCCAGAATACTTCAGATTTGCTTCGTTTAGAAGAAACAGCATAAAATTAGAAGAAGCCCGTGAGGGCTTTTTCTATGCAGAAAAAATTGGCCTCTAAATAAATCTTTCATATTAATTATAAATTTGGAGGTTAGAATGGCAATCATTTACAGATATATTGATTTACGCGATAATATCATTAAATATGTTGGAATCGTATGGGCAAATAATCGAACTTTAGATGATAGGATCCGGGAGCATAGTGCAAATGATTCCTGGTGCAAAGGTGGATATTGGAAAGTAGAATATCTAAACCGGGATATTCAAAACCGTATGGATGCCGAACTTTTAGAAGCACATTATATAGGAAAATTTGATACGGGTAAATGGTATAATACCTATAAATCTTCCTGGGGACGATCTACATTATTAGATGATTCAAATGATCAATGGATCGAATATGGAATTATCTGCAATACATTTTCAAATACCGTATCTTCGAAATATGATTCGTTAAAGATTCAATGGATTGGAACACCCAATGATACATATTCTGTGCAGCTATCTGTAATAGATATTAAAGAGCAGCGTGAAATTTGCCTATCTTTAAATCATTGGATGGATGCTAGGATAAAAGAAAATAAAAACATCGCTTTTGCTAGCATAAAAGTTTTTTATCTATGGTTTCTTGAAAATATTGCATGTATTAATAATCCAGAATTAATGATAAATCATATTATTTGTAGCAAATCTCCAGTAGTGATAAACGCGGATATCGAGTTATTTCCAACTGGTATAACAGGAGAGTATAATAAAATAATTATAAACGGCATTCCTCTCGAAATTGAAGGAAATAGTATATTAATAAAGTATGAAAATGCTTCTAAAGGAACCACTTATAGAGATTTTGTATATTCTCCTTTTATAGAAAATAGTAATGATATAATTTGTTCACTACATAGCCTAGAATCATATTTAGATCCCAATAATTTTTATGATGAATTTATGTATTCAGAAGAATAAACAAAAATTATATATATTTTTCTGTCATTATAAATATATCAAGAAAATAGGAGGAAAATAATATGAGTTGGATTGGTGGAGGTATTGTTATTGATGACATTTCTGAAAAGAGTCTTTCTTATGCAAAGGCCATGATCAGATCCCGTGTTCTCGATGAGGGAAATTGCGGTGAATTTTCCAATCTGGGGAATTCTATTTACCCGATTATAGATTTTGCACCTGGAGTAATTTTTCCAAATTATACTGCGGCAGAAAATTATTTGGAAAAGAACAGGAATAAATGGGGACGAAAAACTAATGTAGCGGTAGCTTTCAGAAATACCATTGAAGCAAAAAATACAAAGAGAATGGAAGAATTGAAAAATAGACAGGCAACGGAACTTGTAAAAGTAGATGAAATGACTAAGGCTTCTTATATCAAGAATTACAAGTCAGCTATTATCAGTTGTCCTAAATGTAATTCTAAAATTAATAAAGAATATATTCCTGATTTCAAATGCCCGATTTGTAACGTGGATATGCGGTCTGAATCAACAATTAAACGAATTGATGTACACAGAAAAAATGTTGAAAAGATTCAGAAAGAAATTGATGCTGAAGTGAAGAAACAGGAAAGAAAATTACCGGTAAAATATCTGGTGATGTATGAAGAATATGTTGGCTAGATGGAAATGGTAAAATCAAGAAAATTTAATAAAGTATAAAAACCTGGCTTTTGATGGTCAGGTTTTTTGTTCTTATTTTCTGTCATATTAGAGATATCAAAATAAAGAAAAATGGAGGAATGTAATATGATAATTTATAATAATGGAACCATTTCTGTACCGGAGAAAAATGATGCCACATTAGCAAATGCAGTAAATATGTCCGATATTTGCATGGATGAATGTAGCTTAGGCAATCTCCGTTATGAAAATGGAAGAGCTTATTTTGATTTGGATTGTGATCGCTGTATGGGTGATATAGAGAATAAACTGAATAAGCTGATTGAATTTTTGCATGAAATTGGAATAACAGATATTTTGGTAGATATTAATATTTCCGGAGAATGTGAAGGAAAATATATTTACAAAGAAGGAAAAATCGCGTATTTGTCACCTGATGAAGTAGTTGTTAGAGAAACGGCTTCCACTGATGAATTAATTGCCGAACTCAAAAGAAGAGGTTGTGATGTTATTAAAACGGACGATCTTATCAAGGATTTGAGAGAATCTCAGGTAAAAGCAGCTAAATGTATTGGTTTTATTGCTGGCATGGTATCTCAGATATGGGTCATTAATGATCTTCTCGGAAAATTAATCGAAGATTATGGTGGAGAACCATACAAGGTTGAAAACGGGAAGCTTGTTATAAAAAACAAAGAAAATTAAAAGGTGGTAAAGCGAGATGATTTTGAATGCGAAATGTATAGATTGCAAGGAACCCACGAAATTCGTGGCGGGCTTTTTTGATGGAGAGAATGGAAGCCACGGTTGCCTTTACGACTGTCATAACAAAAAATGCGAAATAAAGCAAATAAAGGAAATATCTGCGTCAAAGGAAGTGCAAGAAAGATCGAGAGTACAGCTTGCCAACGGTGATAAGGGCATGTATGCTGGATATATTGCGGCACTACGGAGAGATGCGAAAGTAACCATGTTTAGAATGGCGCAGATCGGTGGTTGCAGTTCGGCAGATTACAGTGCATATGAAAATGAGCGGAAAGAATTTGATCCGGAAGTGTATCGGAAATGCAAAGAGTACCTGAATGCAGTGAGGAATTAAGTATGTAACTTAGGAGTTTCTTTGGGAGAATGGAGGCAGTGAAAATGTCAGACATTACAGAAATTATCAATATTATAGAAAAATCATGGGGAGTGAATTCTATTGGTAGTCCTTTCGGTTCATGCACAGAAAAATTTGCGAATGAAAAGATGATAGAAATTGCCAATAAAAATAATTTTCCTGATGATGTACTTAAATTGATTAAAGCTAATCCGATTAAGTTTCATAAATATCAGAAATTTGACAATGGGCGTGGTATAGGTAGATACTATGCAAATTTGGTAAGACAAATAAATTAGGAGAATACATGAAAGTAAAAAATGAAGAAGTCAGATATTATCAGCCAAGATTTAAAAGGTGGTAACTTGGGATTTAGCGGAGGTATGCATGGATATCAAGAGTAATAAAGAGGATTATAAAAAGGCATTAAAGAAAGCACATGAAGAATATCCTTTAATGAAAGGTAAATACAGAAATAAGCCAGATGAATGCGATCATAATTATTCTTTCTGCGTATTTTGCGATGGCGGGGATTGGGACATTATGCGCTGTCCAAAATGCGGATCAGAAAGAGTTATGAGATGCACTTTCGATGATGATTTTGATTAACATTTAGCGGAGGAGACAATATTATGTGGAAAAGAGGTAAAACTGTTACGGAATTGGAACGAGATAAAATTGCAGAAATTGCAGATAAATACGAAGTTCCAAAGCGAGACGTAACATCTATGTTTCAAAGCGGACTGAATTTCAATAAAAAAATGACAATTTTGTCATAGGTAAAAAAGGAACAGGAATGGTTCGACTTTTTATAAAACCGATTAATAAAATCCAGATTGGAGATATTGTAGAAATTAAAGCGCAAGTCGTTGATTATAATGACGGGGACAAAAAAATAAAGCTTAGAATCACTGGTTATGCACCGAATAAGATAACTCCCGTAGATAGATATATCTGGGTAAAATATACTGATATTAATAATTTAAACTAACGATTTAAGGAGAAACAGAATATATGGTCAGAAGTGTAGATACATTCTTCATAAACGGAGAAAGCTTTATTAATTATTGCTCAGATAATGACTTTAATTATACAATTTATATTGGACAAAAATGTAAAGTTTTGAGAAATGGAAAGTGTTTTATAGGTACGCTGCACGAAGTAGACTCAAACAAAAATACATTCTCGATAAAACAAAATAATGGAGAAATAATAGAAATAAATTGTGCTGATGTAGAAGAAGTTTTCAGCGAAGAGGAAATTGGAACGATAATCAACGGACAATCTATCGACGAGACAGGATTACTCAAGGTTGCGATGGAAATCAACGACGAATTGAACTGAAAGTTAAATTGCAATATTTAAAAAATTCATGGAAACATGAATTTTTTTGTGCAGAAAAATCTAAAATCCATAAAATCTGTCATATTAAAGATAGCAAATAACATTCAGGAGGAAAAATAATGAAAAAAGTATTAGTAAAACTATCAAGCGTAGAAATGGTAAAAGATTTCAATTCCAAATTATTCCCGTTGGAAGGAGAATTTGATCTTGGGACCGGCCATTATATTGTGGATGCAAGGAGTATTATGGGTATCTTCAGCCTGGATTTGTCTAAACCTTTAAACCTGACAATCCATTCTTCTGATCCCGATGCCGTTGTAGCTGCTTTAAAAGATTTTATCGTTTAAAAGTCGCCTATGAAAACTTCTAATCATGCTAAAACACGGATTAAAGAACGTTGTGGACTGGGAAAAGATAGCGGTGATCGATTAGCTGCTATTGCTTTAGAAAAAGGATTAAAAAGGAATGAAGCAAATGGGCAGCTAAAAAGATATATGGATAAGCTGTATTTCACTAATCCCGATGCAGGAAATATTCGAATATATGCGGAAAAAGTTTGGATATTTTCCGAAGACAAATTGGTTACTGTTTTTGGAATTTCCAAAGGTCTTAAGGATCAAGCCAATACGCAAATCAAAAGAAAATCAAGAAAGGAGAATTATATGGGAAACTAAGAATACGTAATTTTATTTCTATAATAAGTCTTTCATTAACACTAATTATTATGGTAACACTGATGTTAAGCTCTGTTGCAATGATGGTTCCAACATCATCTATAGTGGTTACCGACAACAAATAGCCCTATTAAAAATACACATATAAAAGGAGAAACTAAAGTGACGAGTTTATCGTAAAGTAGGAGGAAGCATGAGAACAAAAAAACGCAGAGTATTGTCTTTTATTAGTCTGAGTTTTGCGTTGATCATCATGACAACATTGATGTTGGGATCTGTGGTAATGGCAGCTCCCACATCGGATATGTTGGTGATTGACAATGCGGATATGCTGACAAAAGAAGAAGAACAGACAATCGAAAGTGCATTATATCAGATTTATAAACAAACCGATATCGAATATGTCGTATATTTAGCACCATCACTAGACGGCAAAACTGTCGAAGAAGCATCTTTGGAAGCCGGTAGAAAATTGGGCATCGGTAATAAAGAGGATAACACAGGATTACTTATCTATGTAGCCCTGGCAGACAGAGAATTCCGAATGGAAGTAGGTTATGGTCTGGAGGGCGTAATCCCTGATTCGCAGGCAAAAAGGATTATTGACTGCATGACTTCGTATTTTAAGAATGAAAACTATGCCGACGGACTCTTAGCCGCTGTCACAAAAACTGTGGAAATCTTAAACGATTCTGGTGAATATACTATTTCGCAGGATGAAAACTATGTTGTAGAGACAGGCACAGATGATGACGACCTACTGGTAGGAATGATTGTTGTCATCGTATTTATTGTTGTATTATGTGTGATTTCAGCATTCGTTGATGGTGGTTCGGGTTCCCTATCATCAGGCCGTTATTATTCAAGCGGCTATAGAAGCAGTTCCAGTTCGAGTGGTTCATTCGGCGGCGGAAGTTTTGGAGGCGGTGGCGCTTCGGGAGGTTGGTAAATGAAAACACTAAAATTATTTTTCAAGAGAAAAGTGAATAAAGAAAATGTGTATGATTTAGCAAAAAGGCTGGCTGAACCATATTTTGACGAACAACAGATTCCAATGATTGGCGCCACGATAGTAGATGGATATCTGTATGCAAAAGGAGAAGACAGAGGATTCCCACATAGAAGTGATGTCATTAAAATTGATTTGAGCAAGGAAAAAATTATTGAAAGTTATGGTGCCAGAGGATGTCCAGTAACTATATATATTGGACAATATGAGTAAACGAAACCAGGAGATCAACAAATGAATTTGATAAACATATCACTTATAGCAGTAATTATATTATCAATCGTAATGACCATTGTATATGGATTACCGCTTATTGAACAAATAAAAAACAAAAAAGTTAATAAAATCCAGATGTTTGCTGTGTGTCTATTTATTTGCACAATCATATCTGGAACAATAATTTTACATTGCATTAAATAAAAAAGGAGAAAACATATGAAAAACAAAGGATGGGTAGTATTAGTTGTAGTAATCTGTGCAATTGTGCTTTTGTTTGGAGGCTCTTATAACTCTTTACAGCGTGCAGATGAAAATGTAAATGAAAAATGGGCACAGGTGGAAAATCAGTTACAGCGTAGATATGATCTGATTCCACAGTTGGTAGCCGTAGTAAAGCAGTACTCCGATTATGAAGCATCTACATTGGAAAGCGTTGTTTCTCTGCGTGGGGATGGGTCTTTAGGAGAGGAAGCTGCTGCAGATTCCGCTTACCAGTCGGCTATGAAGGAATTCAATATTGCAGTAGAAGCATATCCGGAATTAAAGGCAAGTGAAGAATATAGTCAGTTGATGACAGATCTTGCAGGTACAGAAAATCGAATTGCCGTAGCAAGAAAAGATTATAATGATGCGGTAAGTTCTTTAAATAAGAAGATTCGTTCCTTCCCTATGAATCTCATTGCAAATATGAGTGGGGTAGAAAAAAGATTCTATTTTGAAACAACCAGTTCAGCATCAGGAACTCCGAATGTAGCAGATTTATTTGCAAATTAAGAAGAGGTATTCTATGGTAACTTTGTTTCATATTTCCGCTCCTATTATTTGTATTATAGGAGCTTGGAGAATCGTATACGCAATAAAACATTGTCATGACCCGGATTTCACAATTCAGTTGGTGTTTGGATTTTTTCTCATCCTTATGAGCGTCACATTCTTTTTATACAACAAGCCTATATGGGAATTTGATGTGATTCCTCCGGCAGGATATTGATAGGAGAAAGAAAATGAAAAAGAAAAATATAGATTACGAATCAAAACAAAAAAATGCAACTCTAAAGAAGCACAGAAATATATGAAAGAAATTCCCCCAGAGGATATAGAACGCTATTGGGGTAATACAAAAATACAAAAGGAGAAAATTAAAATGAATGGAATTAACATTGGAGTTATTGTAGCAGTAGTAGCTGTTGTAGTAGTACTTGGCATTTTGATGTCTGGTTATGTAAAGGCATCTCCTGATAAGGCATACATTATTTCGGGTTTAAAAAAGGAACCCAAGGTACTTATTGGTCGTGCTGGTATTAAGATTCCCTTTTTAGAGAAAAAGGATGAATTGATGCTAAGACAGATCAGTATCGATATTAAGACAAACGGATATATTCCCACAAAGGATTTCATCGGTGTAGATATTGATGCCGTAGCAAAGGTAAGAGTTTTGACTGCAAAAGATATTACAGTAGATAAAAATGGAAATATTATGCCTGGTTGTGATCCAAATAAGAGAGTTACCCATGAAATGGTACAGGCAGCGATGAAGAACTTCTTAAATATGAAGGAACAGCAGATCCGCGATGCACTGACCGATTCCTTACAGGGTAACATGCGTGAGATCATCGGTACCCAGTGCCTGAAGGAATTGTGTAATGACCGTAAGACTTTCGGTGATGAGGTACAGGCAAAGGCGCAGAAGGA
>OGJO01000573.1_pt1 | contig 20238 bp, 2 predicted proteins | sample 1572121 | NCBI WGS metagenome assembly OGJO01 (sample SAMEA2582081, study PRJEB24529) | metagenome | biome: Human gut stool | place: China | collected 2011
GTTAAGGGTTTGAGATTGCAAGCTATCCGAAATCTGTTGGGGAATATAGACCTGTTGGTTATCTGCTTTGTTAATAGTTCCCTCGTAAGAAAGATGATCAAAATGTGCTTTTGGACTGACTAGAAGGGCAAGGAGACTAGATTTTCCATTGCCTTCCTCCCCAATGATGGCGACTTTTTCGCCTGTAGCTATCGTTAGATTTAGATCATGAACGAGTTCACGCAAATCCTTGGTATGTGTTATGGTTAGGTGTTGAATCTGTATCATAGGACCTCCTAGGTCAGAGTATTTGTCGATATTGTTTCATGGGAAGTAGTTTTTTACTTCAAACAATATCAAAGGTCAAAAAACAGTCCTACCTTATAAGATAGAACTGCCTTGAAACTAGCTAAAAAGCCCTCTAGGAGATAGTGATGGTGTGGACGCAAAAAAGCGCGGATACCATCAACAAGTTTTCTACAGAAAAAGAGCGCAAAAAAGACATGAAAACAATCTATCAAATAAAGCAGGTTTATTGTGAATAGACTTAGTTGTTCATGTCTCCATTTACCTCCGAATGTTACTTGTCTCGATTGTACGCTGTCAGAGAGCTTTTGTCAAATGAAAATCGAAAATCCAGCTCTCTTAGACCGCCGATGTACCTTATCAATAGTCCCCACCTATGCTATGAGAGAAATAGGACAGATCTACCTTATTATAGAAAATAAGTTTATATAAAGTTATAAAGAAGCTGAAGTCAATTTAACTCTTGAAATTAGCTGAAAAAGCAGATATTGAAGATTATTCAAACCAGTAAGGTCTGAGTCTTTCTATACTTAATGATTAAGGCTACTTACAAACGTTATTTGCTACAAAAAAATATCTCAGTTTCAAAATCCAAACACTGAGTAAATAAACATTCTGGCTGACTCGAACAATTTGGAACATGGCCAATCTTTTGAGTGTCTAATATTTGTGATGTACTTTTGGTTGTCTGATAGACTTCTTGGACTTCGATTAGCAAATGCGTCAAGATATGATTGTAGTGTTTGAAAAACAAAAAAATAAATTTACTTACTTTTTAACATGCGGATATGATAGGCTAATTTTTTGCTTCAACAAGAAGAAATATTAAAGCATAAATGAGAATATCAGCCATTTAAACTAGTTTTATTTTCTCATGAGTTTAGAATGATAACATATTCAAGCCGATTAGGTTAAAAATGAAAGTGAATTTTATATTTTCATGGAAACTGGTAAATACGCCATAATAAAGAGTTTTGACATATTTTATGTAGAATTCAGGAAGTAAAAACAATAAAATTGTCAGACAACTAATATTTTTTTAAAAAAGTGAGATTAAAACCTTGACTGTAAATTGTCAGAATGTTAGAATATGGAGTGAATCATGACTATGAGAAAACTGACTTATAATCATGTGACCTATAACTAACTATCTTTTAGAGGGAGATTTTTAATGAAAGACTTTTTTAATAGACGCCAACGCTTTTCATTGCGTAAATATTCGTTTGGTGTCGCTTCAGTCTTGCTAGGAACAGCACTTTTTGCTGCTCATAGTGTACAGGCAGATGAAGTAGCGACTCCAACTGTATCGGCGGGTAATCCGGGCACATCAGTAGCAGGAGAAAGTTCAAGTAGTTTAGTCAATACTACGACAACAGCACCCCAATCAAATCCAGCAGCTAGCGTGACTTCCCCATCCGCTTCTGCAACATCTACGTCAACAGTTGCTTTGGTATCACCAGCTTCTGAAGTAGCAAGTGCTTCAACAACAGAAACAACGTCTACAGCTGTAGCACCAGCGACAACAGCAACGGCTGCAGCTACTGCTAGCTCAACTCCAACAGCTGCGGGTACTACATCTGTAGGTTCAGCAACTTCTTCTTCAACAGGTGCAACTAGCACATCAGCTGTAACTCCAACAGCGGTACAACCTACAGTGGCACAGCCAGTCGCTTCAACAACACAACCGACGGCTACAACACAACCTGTATCAACGCCTACAGCTACTCAGCCAGCCGCTTCAACACAGCCTACATCGGCTTCAGTGGTCCAACCTGCAACGACAACTTTGACAACGTCAACACCAAGTCCAACGTCCGTAGCGAATACAGCAGCTTTGACAACAATGTTGACGGCGAACCCAATGTCCGCTGCAGGAACTGCACCAGAAGTACGTAGTCGTAGCAGTCGTAGACGTCGTTCGCTTGATAATCCAGAATCAACAAGTTACACAACTGGTGCAGCAACAGCAACACCAACTATGAGTGATCCTAACGGAGCAACGATTACTAACCGTCCTCTTGTTGTACCTACGCCAAAAGATCCAAATGATCATATTACAGCTGGTATTAACTACCAATTGAATCCAAATACTTCTCAGTATACTTATCTCGTTACTGATTTGATGGGATTCAATAAAGCATACAACACGAAGTACTATTATCGTATGTCTAAACCATACGACAACTCTACAAATGTAACCATTGAGTTGGTAGATGGTGCTACAAACACTGTTAAAGAAACAAAACAAATCAATGGTGCTGGTACTGTTAACTTAGGTCAAGCTACACTTGCTCCTATTTCTGGGGCTAAGCAGGCCTATATTGAGTTCCGTTTTGAAAATATTGTGGATGCAGATAAGACAAACCGTCCAGCTCTACGTGCAACTTGGAAATACAATGGTAGTGCTACTGATTTTGACGGCCAACGTTCGGCTATTCAAATCTATGATGTAGTTAATCCTGCTAACGAAGGTACTACAATCACGGATCCACAATACTACATTCCACGTTTAACTCATAAAACAACGTATTATAAAGTTGTTGATAAAAATGCATCAACTTATAATAAGAATCGTCTTGTCGGTAAATTTGTTCAAGATGCAAATGGGGACTATATTAAAAACTCATCTACTGCGGGTGATTATAAACTTATAAATAAAGATGGTACGCCAGATGTTAATACACAGTCATATAGAGAAACTGGAAACGAAGAAAGTCTAGGTAGCTTTACCCTAACTGCTATGGAAGGACAGAATTTCCATGCTTCAGCTCTTCGTGCTTTTGAAGGTTACAGTCTTTATCAAACAGCGGATCCTCGCTCACTTGTAGATGTGCTTAAAAAGCCTTATCAAGTAGGTCAACGTTGGTTTGACGTCGCCAATGCAGAAGGTGGTGTTAAACGTATTAAGGAAGTTGTCAAAGAGGATGGTACCGTCCGTATCGAAATGTGGGCCATTAAGTCTGATAGCTTAAACAAGATTGCTAAAGACGTAAATACTGATGGATATGTAAAAGTTTACGAGACAGTCATTCGTCCGGGAAGCAATAACAAAATTGACCATCCAGAAGATCTTGGTAAGAACCCTACCATTGATGATGCTGGTTGGAATAGAGATAATAATAAGCCAAGCTATGAAGGTCTTAAACCTGAGTATAGAGATAAGCTTGTTATGGGGCCACCTTTTGCTATTTTCTCAGATAAACAAAACACTAACTATAAGGGTGACTTAGAGTTTGCTAGAGGTTCAGGCGCAGACTTTATTTATAAACGTCCAGATGGCACTTTCTATCGAATGTCCTGGGCTGGGAATGTAGCACAAAATAATGTTGAAGTTAAAGAAAATCCTGTAAGTGCTACTGAGGCTGCTCAATATAGTCCACGTTATTCTTCTGCAGGTGAGTTTTATGTAAACCGTGGTAGCTCAGATACGTCCTATCCGATTAATGGCGTTCCAGTTGCTTCAGGTAACATTTTCCGTTTGGAAAACAAATTGTCACCTAGCTATGAAACAGTCTACTATTATGTAAAAAACAAACCTATTGATATTGAACTTAATCTAAAGAAGGTCCTAAAGAGTCTTAATACGACAGTACAACCTGAATTGAAAGAGGGAGACTTCTCCTTTAATATAACAAATGTTGCGGCAGACCCTGCTAATCCACTTGAAAAAGATGGACCAGCTATTAATGCGACAGTAACAAACAAGGAAGATGGTTCTATTCCCTTCACTCAAAAAATAACACAAGCTGATGGTACTGAAAAAGAAGTATCGCTTATCCAATTAGACAAAGTTGGTATCTATAAATATCGTATTACAGAAGTAGCTGGTTCTGATACTGAAGTTGACTATGATGGAATGAGTGTTATTGCAACCGTTACAGTTACAGAAAAGAAAGACTCTTCTGGTAACTACTTGGGTGAGTATGAATATACTGTTACGTACACTTCAAAAAATGGTCAAGATGACTCTGGAGAATCAACAGATAAAAATGTTTCAGCAACAGATCCAGACGAAAAAACCGGTACTGATACAGAGTTTAACAACTTTGTCGTAGCTCCAGTAAACGTTGAATTTGACTTTACGAAGAAATTATCTGGTCGTAATCTAAAAGCAAATGAGTTTACTTTTAATCTTTTGAATGAAGCAGGTGCAGTGGTTGGCACTGCAAAAAATGATGCGAACGGCAATATTAAATTCACGGGCATTAAATACAAGGTTAGTGATCTTGGAACAAATTCTGCAGGAAAGCGAAATGACAGCAAGACCTTTAACTACACTGTAAAAGAGGTTGTGCCAACAACAGCCGAAGCTGGTATGTCTTATGACCAAATGGAAGCGAAAGTAGCTGTTACAGTTACTAAGACAGGTCATACTTTGACAACTGCTACAACTTACTCATCAGTTAATGGTATTGATGCTAATGGTAACCCAACGACGGGTGTAGATAAAGAATTTAACAATACCTTCACACCGAACCCAGTAAAAGTAAACCTTGAGTTCGATAAGTCTCTTTCAAATGGTACGCTTAATGCTGGTGATTTCAGCTTTAAATTGACTGGTGACGGTAATGTTAATGAAACGGTAACAAATAAAGCTAATGGTAAGATTAACTTTAGTACGTTGTCATTCGATAAAGCTGGTGTCTATAACTACACTGTAAAAGAAGTAGCTGGAACAAACACAGATGTTGATTATGATGCGATGACAATCAACGTGAAGGTTACCGTAACAAAAGATGCCAATACGGGTCTATTGTCAGCAAGCACGGTGATGACTTCATCAGGTGGTGAAGCAACAGATGCCAATGACAGAGTCTTCAACAACTTTGTCGTTCCTCCAGTACCGGTAAATGTTAATTTCACAAAAGCTTTAGCAGGTCGTACACTTGTAGCAGGTGAATTTACATTTGAAATGAAGGATGAAAACGGAGTTGTTGTTGCTACTGGAACCAATGATGAACATGGTGTTGTTACCTTTAATCAACTCCCAGAAGTGAAAAATGCTCAAGTTGGTAAAGTCATCAAGTACAAGGTGACTGAGAAAGTTCCAGCTAACAAAGAATTCGGTGTCACTTACGATAACATGGTTGCTGAGGTTTCTGTGACTGTTTCTAAGAATGCAGACCACACTTTGAAAGCAACGGTAACTTATCCAGGTGGAGATACAGAGTTTAACAATACGGTGACTCCTCCAACAACGCCAGATTTCCAACCAGAAAAATTCATCGTTAACAAAGAGAAATTTGACATCACTGGTAACAAGTTGATGGATGACGACAATGAGTTGACAAATGAATACACTGAAACAAATGCGGATCCATACGTAGACAAGACAAACAACAATGAGCCTGAAAACTTGAATACCAAGACAGTTAAGAAGGGCGATGAGATTGTTTACCAAGTATGGTTGGATACAACAAAATTAAAAGCAAGTGACAATATTCAAGCTGTTGGTATTACAGATAAATATGAAGCTGACAAACTAAAGATCAATGCTGCAGATATCAAAGCTTACGATTCAGTAACGGGTACAGATGTAACCTCTAAGTTTGTCATCACAGTAAACAACGGAGAAATCACTGCAACTTCTAAAGACGAGTTTATCAAAGATAAAATTATCGACACAACTAAGTTCGAGTTTGGCCGTTACTACAAATTTGATATTCCTGCCACTGTTAAGACAACGACTCCAGATGGTGTGGATATCGAAAATACGGCAAATCAAATTGTTCACCAGTACGATCCGACAAAAAGAGATATCACTAAGCCAGAAAAACCAACACAAAAACGTGTCGTAAATCTTCCAATTTCACTTCCTCTTAACTTCACTAAGAGACTTGATGGTCGTCAGCTTCAGGCTAATGAATTTACTTTTGAACTCCGAAAAGATGGCGTTAAGGTTGCTGATGCCCAAAATGATGCACCAAATGCCAATGGTGTTGCCAAGATTAACTTTAAAGCACTTCAGTTCACCCATGCTGATCTTGGAAAAACTTATACTTATACAGTAAATGAAGTTGCGGGTTCAGATGCAACGGTGACATACGATACCATGGTTGCGACGATTACAGTCACTATCCAAAAAGATGGTACGGCTAAAGCTATCGTTGCACACTTGGACCAAGATGCACCAGATAAAGAGTTTAACAATACGGTGAAACCACCTGAAGAACCTAAGTTCAATCCAGAAAAATACGTTGTTTCTACAGAAAAATTCGATATCACAGGCGACAAGTTGCTTGACGATGATTCTGAATTGGCAGACAAGTATGGTGATACAAACGCCAACCCATATGTGGATGGTACAGCTAACAATGAACCAGAAAACTTGAATACGAAGACAGTGAAACCAGGCTCTAAATTGGTTTACCAAGTATGGTTGGATACAAAACAATTTAGCGCAACCAACACTGAAAATATTCAAACAGTCGGCATCACAGATAACTATGATGAAGCCAAGTTGGATGTGAACTCAATCAAGGTTTACGATAGTGTGACAGGTTCAGACGTTACTTCTAAGTTTGATATCGCAAACACTGGTGGCGTGATTACAGCGACCCTTAAAGCTGGCTTCACGAAATCACTAGGAGATGCCAACAACACTCAAATCATTGATACAACTAAGTTTGAGTTTGGCCGTTACTATAAATTTGATATTGTGACAACAGTGAAAACGGATGCCCCAGCAGGAAAAGATATCGAAAATACAGCTGGTCAAATCGTACACTACTACAACCCAAGAACAAACAAGGTTGAGAAACCAGAAAAACCAACTCAAAAACGTGTAAACAGCGTTCCAGTTCCACTTGAGTTGAAATTCACGAAAGCTCTTGCTGGTCGTCAACTTAAAGCTAACGAATTTGAATTTGTTCTTGAAAAAGACGGCGTTGAAGTCGAACGTGTGAAAAACGACGCAGCTGGTAAAATCAACTTCAAGAAACTTGAGTTTGGTAACGATGATCTAGGTAAGACTTACAACTACACTGTACACGAAGTTACAGGTTCAGACGCAACGGTGACATACGATACAATGGTTGCGACTGTAAGGGTTTCAATCTCTCATGATGGTACAGCGAAAGCAATCGTGAAGAATGTTGTAGACGCACCAGATAAAGAGTTTAACAATAAGGTGAAACCACCTGAAGAACCTAAGTTCAATCCAGAAAAATACGTTGTTTCTACAGAAAAATTCGATATCACAGGCGACAAGTTGCTTGACGATGATTCTGAATTGGCAGACAAGTATGGTGATACAAACGCCAACCCATATGTGGATGGTACAGCTAACAATGAACCAGAAAACTTGAATACGAAGACAGTGAAACCAGGCTCTAAATTGGTTTACCAAGTATGGTTGGATACAAAACAATTTAGCGCAACCAACACTGAAAATATTCAAACAGTCGGCATCACAGATAACTATGATGAAGCCAAGTTGGATGTGAACTCAATCAAGGTTTACGATAGTGTGACAGGTTCAGACGTTACTTCTAAGTTTGATATCGCAAACACTGGTGGCGTGATTACAGCGACCCTTAAAGCTGGCTTCACGAAATCACTAGGCGATGCTAACAATACACAAATCATTGATACAACTAAGTTTGCATTTGGTCGTTACTATAAATTTGATATTGTGACAACCGTGAAAACGGATGCCCCAGCAGGAAAAGATATCGAAAATACAGCTGGTCAAATTGTTCACTACTACAACCCAAGAACAAACACAGTTGAGAAACCAGAAAAACCAACTGAAAAACGTGTAAACAGCGTTCCAGTTCCACTTGAGTTGAATTTCACTAAGAAACTTGATGGTCGTCAACTTAAAGCTAACGAATTTACATTTGTTCTTAAGAAAGATGGCGTTGAAGTAGAACGTGCGAAAAATGGTGCTCCTGATGCAACTACCGGTATCGCTAAGATTAACTTCACGAAACTTGAATTTGGTAAGGATGATATTGGCAAGACTTACAATTATACAGTGGAAGAAGTTAAAGGAACAGATTCAACAGTGTCTTACGATGGCATGGTTGCAACAGTAAGGGTTTCAATTTCTCATGATGGTACGGCAAAAGCAATCGTGAAGAATGTTGTAGATGCTCCAGACAAAGAGTTCGATAACCGTGTGACACCACCAGAAGAACCTAAGTTTAACCCAGAGAAATATGTTGTTAGAGATGAAGACTTTGATTTAACTGGTAAGAAACTTTTGGATGATGATTCTGAGTTAGCTGATAAATACGGCGATACTAAGATTAATCCTTACGCAGATAAATCTAATAATAATGAAAAAGTTACTGTCCGTAATGACAAGGGCGAGTTGGAAGAAGTCTTTGAGAACCTCAATACTCAGCCTGTTAAACGTGGTCAGAAATTCTACTATCAAGTATGGCTTGATACAACTCAATTTAGTGCTAACAATAAAGAAAATATCCAAACTGTTGGTATCACAGACAATTATGATGAATCAAAATTGATTGTGACTAAAAACACTATTAAGGTTTATGATGGTGAGACTGGTGCAGATGTGACATCTAAGTTTGACGTTGCTGTTACTAACGGTATTATCACTGCAAACTTGAAATCAGGCTTTACGAAGTCACTAGGTGATGCAAATAATACTCAAGTTATTGATACAACTAAGTTTGAATTTGGTCGTTACTACAAAGTAGTTATACCTGCTACAGTTAGTCAAGATGCTTACGATGGTTCTGAAATCGAAAATACTGCGACACAAACGGTTCATTATTATAACCCAAGAACGCATACAGTTGAGACTCCAGATAAGCCAACGCAAAAACGTGTAAACAACATTCCAACAGCTATTCAGCTAATCTTCGGTAAGACACTTAATGGTCGCAAATTGCAAGCAGACGAATTTAGCTTTGTCTTGAAAGATAAAGAAACTAATAAGATTCTTGAGAAGGCTAAGAATGATGCAGATGGCAAAGTTACCTTCAAGACAATCAACTATTCAAAAGCTGATATTGGTCAAACATTTAACTATATTGTTGAAGAAGAGAAAGGTGACAAACCAGGTGTTACTTATGATGATATGAAGGTTAACGTGACTGTTCAAGTTATTCAGCCTTCTTCTGGTGATCAGTTGTCAACAGTTATCTCTTATGCTACTGAAGGTGGAGATGCCTTTACTGCGGATGATACAGTATTTGACAATAACGTAACACCAAACTTCAAACCAGAGAAGTATGTTGTTTCTAAAGAAAAATTTGATCTTAAGGGCACAAAACTTCTCGATGATGATGCGCCTAACGGTAAGGTTGAAGCTGAAAACTTGAATCACCATACACTTACTCGTGGTCAGAAATTCTACTACCAAGTATGGCTTGATACTCGTGAATTTACAGCTGAAAGCAATATTCAATCAGTAGGAATCACAGATGACTATGATGAAGCTAAACTTGATATTGATGAGTCAGCAATCAAGGTTTATGATGGTGAAACAGATGTTACTGATAAATTCAAAATTTCAATCAAAAACGGTGTCATCTACGCAACTTCTAAACCAAGTTTGACTAAACCTATTAGTGCAACTGATGCGACTCCAGTTATTGATACGACTAAGTTTGCCTTTGGACGTTACTATAAATTTGATATCCCAGCAACTGTTAAAAATATTAAAGACAATGACGGTGTTGAGTTTAGTAATACGGCCAATGAAATTGTTCATCAATACAACCCTTACAATAAGCAAGTTACAACTCCTAAAAAACCAACTCAAACACGTGAAAATAACGTTCCAGTTCCACTTGAGTTCAACTATACTAAGAAACTTGAAGGACGTGAGTTGACTGCAGGTGAGTTCAGCTTCTTATTGAAAGACCAAGATGGAAAAGTCCTTCAAACTGTATCAAATGATAAAGACGGCCACATCAAGTTTGAACAACTCTTGTTCAGCAAGGCTGATCTTGGTAAGACATTTACTTATACTGTAGAAGAAGTCAATGACAATAAACCTGGTATTTCTTACGATGCTATGAAAGCAACGGTGACAGTACAAGTAACTAAGGATGGTAAAATTCTTAAGACTGTCGTTAATCATGCTTCAGCAGGTGGAAATGCTACAGATGCTAACGACAAAGAGTTCAACAACAAGGTGGTTCCACCAGAAAAACCTAAGTTCCAACCAGAGAAATATGTTGTAAACCAAGAGAAATTTGACATTACTGGTGATAAACTCGTTGATGATGATAAAGAGTTGGCAGACAAGTATGCGGATACTAATGCGAACCCATACGTAGACAAGACAGACAACAACGAGAAAGAAAACTTGAATACTAAGACTGTGAAACGTGGCGATAAATTGGTTTACCAAGTATGGCTTGATACAACTAAATTTGACGCAAACAACAAGGATTATATTCAAACCGTTGGTATCACTGATAACTACGATGAGAAGAAACTTAATGTTAAGCAATCAGATATCAAAGCATACGATGGTAAAACTGGTAAAGATGTTACAGCAATGTTCGATATCAAGGTTGAAAACGGTGTGATTACAGCCAACCTTAAAGATGGCTTCACTAAGTCACTTGGTGATAAAGATAATACCCAAATTATCGATACAACTAAGTTTGCCTTTGGTCGTTACTATAAGTTTGACATTCCGGCAATTGTTAAAGACAGTAAGAATGAAAAAGGTGAGTTTGACGTACCTTCTGGTTCAGATATTGAAAACACAGCGGGACAAACAGTTCACTACTACGACCCAACAGTTAAGAAGGTCGTGAAAACACCTGAAAAACCAACTGAAAAACGTGTTGTTAACATTTCAGCTAGTGTTACGTTTGAATTCACTAAAAAACTAGAAGGTCGTGACCTTAAGGCTGGTGAGTTTAGCTTTGTACTTAAGGATAGAAAAGGTAAAGTGATTGAAACTGTAAGCAATGATGCTGACGGTAAGATTAAGTTCTCAGCACTTGAGTACAAACATGGTGAAGAAGGTATCCACTTCTACACGGTTGAAGAAGTGAAAGGTAATGATACTACAGTAACTTACGATAAGATGGTAGCTAAAGTTACTGTTTTGGTAGCTAAGGGTGGTAACGTTATGACAGTAACTTCTAAATTGCCAGAAGATACTGAGTTCAACAACATTGTAACGCCACCGACACCACCAACTCCAGTGGTGCCACCAGTTACACCACCGACACCACCAACTCCAGTGGTGCCACCAGTTACACCACCAACACCACCAACTCCAGTGGTGCCACCAGTTACACCGCCAACACCACCAACTCCAGTGGTACCACCGGTTACACCGCCAACACCACCAACTCCAGTGGTGCCACCGGTTACACCACCGACACCACCAACTCCAGTAGTACCACCAGTTACACCACCGACATCTCCAGAAGTATCTAGAGAACAGGGTCTTCCTAAGACTGGTGAGAACAAGTCTGTAGTAGCAATGGCATTCGGAGGACTCCTTGCGGCAGCTGGACTTGGTTTGGCAGGAAAACGAAAAAAAGAAGACTAAGATAATAATAGGCGTAAAAATAAGATAGTTAGTAAGATTATTTCAGTTTTCAAAAAGAGAGGCTTGACCGAATAAGGTCAGGCTTCTTTTTGTTCGGCACTTAAAAATATCGTAAGTGACCAATAATGAAGTCAATTAAGAAGTTCCAAAGTCTTTATGGGCTGTGGAACTTTTTTATAATTAGCTAACTTATTACATGGACATGTGTGAGGAGGGTGATCTGATTGTTTCTCTCACAAGAGATGAGCAGATTCAAATTGATATTAACTTCTTCATGACAGTAGATTAGTACTTTCAAATAAAATATATTATGAATGATGTGGGTAATGGTAGAAGCTGATAAAAGACTTTGAGCTATTGTCTATTTAGTTATGGTGAATTTGATAATCTTGCAGTCACAATAGAAGCATCTTATCTAGGGGCTACACCATCATTTTTTGATTGAGAAATCAGAAAAAATCAAAGTTTAAGTTCTCTTATGAACTTTCAATAGACTATCATTACTCATTTTATGATTAAGATGATGGGAGGTAGAAGTTTCATAGAAGCAATAGGGAGCGACATTAAAGATAACATCTAGTAGTCCGATTAGTTAACAGTATTGGAAAGGGAGGAGACTTTCTGGTAGTTGCTTTGTAATTGGGTACTCAAAGATCTCTTATAAGATAGAAATGTATTACTGGTACTATTTGAGTATTGAAATTATTTCGTAATATCGTTGGTTATTCTTTCATTTGTATTTGAATAAGATACTAGTAGGCATAATTTTTCTCACAGGTTTTGTTATCTTTTGATTTTTTGAAGTTAGAAAATACTAGGACTCATTCTCTATTAATCCTAACTTATGAGACTCTTTTTTAAGTTGAATACTAGTATGCTAAACAGGTGAGAGCAATTATGGATGTTGGATTGTTGCAAACTTTCTTTAAGATTTTACTAGTGTTAATGAAGAAATACTGTTAAACGAAGAAGATGTTAGTATTATTTTAGACGGATAAAGTTATTCTAAGGTTAGGACTAGATGTATATGCCATTTTCATTAAAGATAAAAATATCTATATGAGTGTAAAAGGGAAAGAAATGAGAGGTTGTGTGCGTATATTGCCATTATTATGGATTAAAGTGAGAATAATATAGTGTATATTATAAGATGTTAATTTATTTTTATAATATTATTTCTTTCGGATTATAGGTTTAAATTACTATTTTTAGAACTTACTTCTGTTTATATATGGTGATTCAAGTATTTATGGAACATGAGATGGGTTTGGAATCTTTGACGCTTTTATTAGAAAATAACAAATGAAATCCGAGTTAATTTATTTTAGAAAAGCGTAATTTATATAATGAAATATTAGAAAACAGTAGTTGTCGCCTTATTTTAGAAAACGCTTAACATGTTATAAATAAAAGGTTTCTAACGTTTTTATGTTTTTTGTAAATAACGTTGCTCTTACAATTGTCAGACAACTAAACTTTTTTTAAAAAAACATTGTTTAATCACTTGACTCTAAATTGTCAGAATGTTAGAATGAAAAAGAATCATGGATATGAGGGGAATTAACTTATAATCATGTATCTATAACTAACTATTTTTTTAGAGGGAGACTTAAACATGAAAGACATTTTCAACAGGCGCCAGCGCTTTTCATTGCGTAAATATTCATTTGGTGTCGCTTCAGTCTTGTTGGGGACGGCACTCTTTGCTGCTCACACTGCACAGGCTGATGAAGTCGTAGCATCTGATGCTTCTTCATCAAACCCTGGTTCATCAGTTGAGGGCGAAAGTTCTTCAGAACTGGTTGAGACGAATACAGCATCAACAGCTCAAGCAGATCCTACTGCAGCTGTATCTTCAACTGAGGCAACTGCGTCAACATTTAACTTGACGCCAGAAGCTTCAACAACAGATAAGGTTGCCGCAGAGGCAACTGACAAACAAGCTACAGAAACTGCGAAACCAGAAGCTTCTAAACCAGCTTCAGAGGCTGCAAAGCCAACAGAAAAAGCTACTTCAGAAGCAGCTAAGCCAGCTACAGTAGCATCAACAGCTACAGCCAGCAACAATGTTGAAACACCAGCTTCAACAAGAACAGCTTCAAACACTTCAGCTACAGCATCAACAACTGCTCCAGCAACTGAAAATACTGAAGCAGCTGAAACCGCAGCAGAAGCTACAAGTGTTAGCCCACGTGTTACAGCAAATACTTACTCTGTAAGATCTGCTGCAGACCGTAGTGCAACACTTGACCGTGCTGCTAGTGATATCACAAATGCTGGTGCTTTGGCAACAGGTCGTAGCCGTCGTCGTAATACACGTGCTTTGACAGATCACAACTATGAGGCGGTCTCTGTAGAAACTCACCTTAAAGATGGTGAAAAAGCTACTCCAGACATGACGGATCCTAATGGTGCAACTGTTCGTTCTCAAACAGTGCCATCGGGCTACCAAGCTAAAGAAGGTGACTACTATACTTATAGTATCGTAGATCTTACTAATTTCAACAAACGTTACCATACAAATTACTATACACGTGCTTACAAGAGATTTGATGCTTCAACAGATACTACTGTTGAATTGGTTGACAAGAACACTGGTAATGTATTAGAAACAAGAACCGTATCAGCTTCTAGTGGTATTCAAAAATTTACGACTACAAAAGCAGCCTCTAATGGGGAGTTAACTTGGCAAGTAGATTACGATAAAGGTTTAGGTGCTGGACCAGGGAAGACAGATTCACCGTTTATCCAACTTGGATATGAAGTTGGTGCAAGTATCAAGGCTTTAGTTGCTCCAGGACACAATCTAACTCCTACAGAACAAGCTTTATATGATGCAGTTTATGCTGCGCGTAATTCAACGGATATCATCAACGTTGTAGAACCAGCATATAATGGTCGTACTATTACAGATACGAATGCTAAAATTCCATTATTTGTTCAAAAATCAACTTACTATAGAGTAGTCGATAGAAATAATGCTTCATTTAATGCGAATAAAACAGATAAAACTGTTCAAGATTATGTACCAAATGGTAATGAAGTAACATTAGCCAACTACACGCTGAAAGCGATGGAAGGACAACACTTCACAGCATCTGGTGAACGTCAATTTGATGGTTACAAACTTTATCAAACAGCTACTCCAGATTCAACAACTGGCTATGTTAGCAGTCCTTATACAGTTGGTACCAAGTTTATGGATGCTGATCGTGCTGGAATAAAACGTATCAAAGAAATTGTTGGAGAAGATGGATCTGTTGTCATTCGTGTTTACTTATTAGATCCAAGACAACAAAACAAACGTTCTGATGGTACATTGAACACTGATGGCTATATGTTGCTAGCAGAAACCAAGCCTATTAAACCAGGTGATTATAACAAAGAAGAGTTGGTTGTTAAGAAAACACCACTTAAAACGATTGCACACACTGTAACTGATCCAAGAACAGGGGCAAAAACGAACTATCCAAATGGTAAGGACGTTCCATTTGATTTCCAAAGAGATGCTTCTTACACTCCGTATAAGACAGTATTTGTACCATTCTTGGGAGATAATATCGGTCACCTTTCTCCAAACGCACAATTAGAGCGTGGAGTAGGAGGTATTGGTACTAACGTTGACTTGCTCAACTCTTTGACGCCATACAAGCCAACAGTCTACTACTATGTGAAGTCAGAACCTGTAACAGTGACTCCAGAAGTTGAAAAACAACTTGAAGGACGCACACTTGTTAATGGTGAATTTAGCTTTAAGATTAAAGAAGAGCAAGCTAACAAATCAGTTCCTTCATATGAAGAAACAGTAACTAACCAAAATGGTAAAGCTACATTTAGTAAATTAACATTTAACAAAGCTGGAGTATACACTTACACAATTACTGAGGTTAAAGGCTCAGATACAAACGTCGATTATGATGCAATGACTGTTACAATGACAGTTACTGTAACTGAGAAAAATGCTGCTGGTGATTTGCAAGCTTCAGTTAAATACAGTGCTGAAGGTGGATTCAAATCAAGTGCAGATGATAAAATTTTCAATAACTACGTTGTAGCTCCAGTTAAAACTAAGTTCGACTTTAGTAAGGCTCTTGCAGGTCGTACTCTTAAAGAAGGCGAATTTACATTTGCTCTTAAAGATTCAACTGGTAATGTTCTCCAGACCAAGAAAAACAGCGCTAATGGTGTTATTGCCTTTGATGACTTGACATTTGATAATACTCAAGTTGGTACTCACAAGTATACTGTAGAAGAAGTTATCCCAGATAATAAAGAAGCTGGTATGACTTACGATACAATGAAAGCTGAAGTAACAATCACTGTTACTAAGGAAGGCCACGTTCTTAAAGCAACTAACATTCTTCCAGCAGATACAGAATTCAATAACACATTCACACCAGGTGCGGTTAAAGTTAACCTTGACTTTGATAAATCACTTTCAAATGGTACTTTGAACGCAGGTGACTTTAGCTTCACGTTGACTGGTGATAACAATGTTAATGAAACTGTAACCAACAAAGCTAACGGTAAGATTAACTTTAGCGAATTGTCATTTGACCATGAAGGTGTCTACAACTACACTGTTAAAGAAGTGAAAGGCGACAATGCCGATGTAGACTACGATGAAATGACTATCGCAGTTAAAGTAACGGTTACTAAAGATGCTACTACAGGTCTTTTGGCTGCTAAGACTGAAATGACTTCAACAGGTGGTGAAGCAACTGGTACTGATGACAAGATCTTCAACAACCACGTTGTAGCTCCTGTAACTGCTCAATTTGACTTCAGCAAAGCTCTTGCAGGTCGTAACTTGAAAGCTGGCGAATTTAGCTTTGTATTGAAAGACAAAGATGGTAGAGTCCTTCAAACAAAACAAAATGATGCTAGCGGACGTGTTCGTTTCGATGCCTTGACATTTACAAATGCTCAAGTTGGTAACCACAAGTACACTGTAGAAGAAGTTCAAGGTTCTGAAGCAGGTATGACTTATGACCCAATGAAAGCTAACGTAACAGTTACTGTTACTAAGTCAGGTCATGCGCTTACTGCTGTAGCAACTCTTCCAACTGATACAGAATTCAACAATACATTCACATCAGCTCCAACTCAAGCTCAATTTAAGTTCACTAAACGTCTTGAAGGTAAAGCGCTCACAGCAGGTGCCTTCACATTCGAATTGCTTGAAAACGGCAATGTTATTCAAACTAAGAAAAATGAAGCAGATGGTTCAATCACATTTGATGCTATTGAATACAGCGCTGAAGGTGAACACACTTACACTGTGCGTGAAAAAGCTGGTAACGATACAAACATCGATTACGATACAATGAACGCAGAAGTGAAAGTTAAAGTTACTAAAGATGCTGCTACAGGTCTCTTGAGTACTGCTGTTACAATGCCTGAAGACACAGAGTTCAACAACTATGTGGTTTCTCCAGTTGTAACTAAGTTTGACTTCACTAAGAAATTGGCTGGTCGTGAACTTAAAGCTGGTGAATTTAGCTTTGTATTGAAAGATGCTGCTGGTAACGTCGTTGAAACTGTTAAGAATGATGCTGCTGGTAACGTAACCTTCTCAGAATTGTCATTTGACAATACTAAAGTTGGTACACACACTTACACTGTAGAAGAAGTGATTCCTGAAAACAAAGAATTCGGAATGACTTACGATAAGATGAAAGCTACAGTGACAGTTGAAGTTGCTAAGAACGGTCACACATTGACAACTGTTACAAACGTTACATCAACTGGTGGTGTAGACGCTAACGGTAACGCAACTGACGGTACTGCAGATAAAGAATTCAACAACAAAGTCACTCCTCCAGAAACTCCTGAATTCCAACCAGAAAAATTTGTCGTTTCTAAAGAGAAATTCGACATCACTGGTAACAAGTTGATGGATGACGACGATGATGTACCTGGTAACGAGTACACAGCAACAAATGCGAATCCATATGTTGATGGTGTTGCAAACAACGAACCAGAAAACTTGAATACTAAGACTGTTGAACGCGGTTCTAAATTGGTATACCAAGTATGGCTTGATACTACTAAATTCACAGAAGCTAACAACATCCAATACGTTGGTGTATCTGATACATACGACGCAGATAAATTGAACGTTAACGCATCTGATATCAAAGCCTACGATTCAGTAACTGGTGCAGATGTGACTGCTAAATTCGACATCAAAGTTGAAAACGGCACAATCACTGCAACTTCTAAAGAAGCATTTATCAAAGATAAAGTAAACAACCCTGTTATCGATACTACTAAGTTCGCTTTTGGACGTTATTATAAATTTGATATTCCAGCAACTGTTAAAGAATCTGTTAAAGCTGGTGCTGATATTGAAAATACAGCCAACCAAACAGTTCACGTTTACAACCCAGTGAGCAAGACAGTTGAAAAACCTGAAAAACCAACACAAAAACGTGTTAACAGCGTTCCAGTTCCAGTTGAAATGAACTTCACTAAACGTTTGGAAGGTCGTGAACTTCAAGCTAACGAATTCGAATTCGTATTGAAGAAAGACGGCGTTGAAGTTGAACGCGTGAAGAATGATGCTGCTGGTAAGATTGTCTTCAAGACTCTCGAGTTCGGTCGCGATGATCTTGGTAAGACTTACAACTACACAGTAGAAGAAACTCCTGGTACAGATGCAACTGTCAAATACGACACAATGGTTGCTACTGTTAAAGTTGTGGTTTCACATGACGGTACAGCTAAAGCAATCGTTGCCAACGTAACAGACGCTGCGGATAAAGAATTTAACAACCGTGTAACACCTCCAGAAGAACCTAAGTTCCAACCAGAGAAATACGTTGTTTCTAAAGCGAAATTCGATATCACTGGTACTAAGCTCGTTGATGATGATTCTGAATTGACAGATAAATATGGTGAAACAAACACCAATCCATATGTCGATACAACTGACAACAACGAAGATGAAAACTTGAATACTAAGACAGTTGAACGTGGATCTAAACTTTACTACCAAGTATGGTTGGATACAACTAAATTTGATGCAGCTAACAAAGACAATATCCAAACAGTAGGAATCACAGATAACTACGATAAGGATAAATTGATTGTTAATGCTTCAGAAATCAAGGTTTATGATTCAGTAACTGGTGCAGATGTTACTAACAAGTTCGATATCACTGATAACAACGGTGTTCTTACAGCTAACCTTAAAGCTGGCTTCACTAAGTCACTTGGCGATGCTGAAAATACACAAATCATTGATACAACTAAGTTTGAATTTGGACGCTACTATAAATTTGATATTCCAGCAACAGTGAAAGACGATGTTGTAGCCGGTGCAGATATCGAAAACAAAGCAGCCCAAGTTGTTAACTACTACAACCCAGTAAGCAAGACAGTTGAAAAACCAAACAAACCAACTGAAAAACGTGTCAACAGTGTTCCAGTTCCACTTGATCTTAAATTCACGAAATCTCTTGAAGGTCGTCAATTGAAAGATCAAGAATTCACATTCGTTCTTAAGAAAGATGGCAATGTTGTCGAAACAGTGAAGAATGATGCGACTGGTAAGGTTAACTTCACTCAACTTAAGTTTGGTAAAGATGATCTTGGTAAGACATACAACTACACTGTAGAAGAAGTTCGTGGTACAGATAGCACCGTTTCTTACGACCCAATGGTTGCAACTGTGAAAGTTGTGGTTTCTCACGACGGTACAGCTAAAGCAATCGTAGCGAATGTAACAGATGCTGCTGATAAAGAGTTTAACAACCGTGTCACTCCTCCAGAAGAACCTAAGTTCCAACCAGAGAAGTATGTATTAAATGCAGAGAAATTCTCAATCACTGATAACAAACTTCTTGATGATGATGCTGAGTTGACTGATAAATATGGTGAAACAAATACTGATCCATATGTTGATAAAACAAACAACAATGAAGCAGAAAACATCAATACGAAGACTGTTAACCGCGGAGATAAACTCTACTATCAAGTATGGTTAGATACAACTAAATTCTCAGCAACTAACAAAGAAAACGTTCAATCAGTAGGAATTACTGATGACTTCGATGAAACAAAAGTTGATGTAGATGGTTCAGCAATCAAAGCATATGACTCAGTAACTGGTGACGATGTAACAAACAAATTCGACATCAAGGTTGAAAATGGTGTGATGACTGCAACTCTTAAAGCTGGCTTCACGAAGTCACTTGGCGATGCAGAAAACACTCAAATCATTGACACAACTAAATTCGCCTTTGGACGTTACTACAAATTTGATATCCCAGCAACAGTTAAAGCTGATGTACCAGGTGGATCAGACATCGAAAATACTGCAGCTCAAGTAGTCAACTACTACAACCCTGTAAGCAAAACTGTTGAAAAACCAAGCAAACCAACTGAAAAACGTGTAAACAACGTTCCAGTTGAAGTGGAATTCAACTTCACTAAACGTTTGGAAGGTCGTG
>OGJO01000576.1_pt1 | contig 20155 bp, 19 predicted proteins | sample 1572121 | NCBI WGS metagenome assembly OGJO01 (sample SAMEA2582081, study PRJEB24529) | metagenome | biome: Human gut stool | place: China | collected 2011
CATCATCTTCAACCACGAGTATACCTGGCATAGCATATGCACCTCTCTTTATTAACTATTCATCTTAAAATGCTTCAATGCCTCCACAATTGCGCTCTCTTTATCTTCTGGACACTGCGACTGCCTGCTATCTTCATTTTTAGGTAAATTAGGACTTGGAACAAGTTCCAAGTCTGTCGCAGCAGTCGTCGAATTGCCCTGCAAGCAGTCCATTCTCCTCGTTGCAACGCGCAAATTCTTTCCAACCTCAATTCCACATTTTCTCTTTACCTGTGAGATATACAGATTGGAAACCTTCATGCCGGCATTATGTTCAGCCACATACTTCTTTATCTCATCATATGTTGCCTTAGTCTCTGCAGATGTTATATCCACATTATCAAGTTCAATCGTGACATTAATATAATCATCCGGCTTCTGTTTCAATTGGGACAAAAAAACAACTGTCTCGACATGCGGTATAACTTTGATTCGTATTAACATTTGCGCACAATTTGGTGCTTTTGTTATTTTTTGCACTCCTGAATACGAATTACAGAAAGTTGCACCATTCCGGCGGACTTATCTCATAATCATTTCTATTGCCTTTTGTCTCGACATTCCATAATCTTCAATAAAAACTTTAATTGCTTTGCCTGTACTCTTTATATATATATTAGCTTCTCCCAACTCTGTAAAAGGTCCTTCTATTTCTTCTTCTGGTTCCACCTCAACTAAATCTAATATTTCTAGCCAGCCATAATCGTAACCCTCTATTTCGTAAGCCACAAAACCTCTTTTATAATTTACCTTCTGGACTATTGCTTTCATGTCTCGTCACCTCCATATCAACATTTTTCCATCTCAATAATAACGCCAAATATACAAATGTGATAAATATACATCCCCCAAAGAAAATAAGTGCTACAATCGGCATACACAAATTCTCAAATTTGTATATGCTATTCTTCAACGCACAAATCAATGGAAAAATCACTCCAAGAATTGAAAACGCAACAAAAATGCTCAATCCTGATTTCATTCCTTTTGGCTTTTTTATTTGTCGCTTTTTTTCTTCATATTACTTTTTTTCAAATTTTAGTTCTTCAATTCTTAATTCCGCTTTCTCAGCCTCACTTCGTTTTTGATGATACCAGATCCCGGCTGTTTGTGGAACAATATCATCAGCATCAATTAATGGAGTAGCAAAAAAAGAATTCGAATTACACTTCTTAGCATTCTTCTCAATTTCATGTACTATTTTTTCACAAACTCTATAGTCAAAATCGTTTGCATATTTATTCGCCAATATCACTGGAACTTTATCCGAATTCACATTTGAAATTTCATCTTCATCTAAATTGACTATTTCTTTGCATATATCCAAAGCTCTACGCCAATACTTTTCCATTACGTTATAATCAAGACATGGCTTTTCTTCTGTTTTATACACAGCATCTATGCTTTTATTTTCTATTAGCATAAATATATTATCTCTAACAAAATCAAAGGCATCATCAGCATTAAGTTCTTCCATAGCTTCATTGTATTGCCTAGTTTTCATATCCAATTCATCCTCAATTTCCTTGATTTTGTCTAAAATTTTATCTCTGTCTGCGCTAATACTAATTAATTTTGACGCTATAAAACCACCAATAATTGCAATAATAGTTGCCGAGCAGCCAGCTATTGAATAAAAAAACTTGTATAATCCAACTCATCATCTCCTTCTTAATTCTCCGCTTGTCAAATTGTCACTTCTCCACTTTTCTATAACAATTCGATGCCAGTTTACTCGAAAACCACATAATAATCTTTTGAAAATTCCTCGAAAGACTCACTGATTTCCATTTCAAGTTCCTTCCAACTATCCTCTAACTTTCCAGCCACATAAGCCTCTCTAGCTAGAGGCTTTTCTACCACGCCCCACTTAAGCTGTTTATACGAGTACTTAGCAAAGGCGACCCACTGTGGATAGTTTATTGCCATCGGATTTTTAGTGAAATACACCTTTCCAGCATTAATAGCAGTTGCACCAGAATGCGCTATAAATAACATTGTTGCTAGTTTAGGATGTTTCTCTCTATTCAAAGAGAATGGAATGGAGTCACATATACGCTTCCCCTCGTTTATTCTCTTAATCGCATAAGATATTCTGACAATCACTTCTGTTATCATTACAGGAATTGACATTGAACAGAAATGAATAAAGTCATATCCTTCATAGTACATACCCTGTACAATTTCAGCAACAGTCTGCTCATACTCTCCAATACTACCAAACTGAAATAGATTAAACACTCCCATTAAAGGAGCTGGCAATCCCATTGAAGTCGTAATATCTGATTTAAAATGAGCTAGCTGTTTTGCCAATGCTGCAAAGATATTGCTTTCTTTTCTATCAGCATAGTTTTCCATAACCTGCGATACGAATTTTCCAGTCTTATCAATAGTTGTCATTCTTCCCGTTAGTATATCAAACACTCCAACTACAAAACCCAATAACGGATCATGACCAAGAGAAAGTAGTCTATGATAATAAGCTGATAAACCTTCAACACGAATTGTTGTATTTCTATTATCTTGCGCGTCAAAGGGAACCTTACTCTCTTTAGAATTAGCCAATTTTTCCATTTCGTCTGCTGGAAAAGCCTCATCAAATTTCTTTCTAATAAAGTTTGAAAGGGTACCAGCTTCTAAGCCTTCTGGACCTTTTTGTGGAATTCCAACCATAAGAATATCAACTGCTGCGCCAACAATACCTGCAATTGCGCTTATAGCAATATCTGTCTTATCAAGTTTATGTATCTGATTATATTCTTTATTTAACTGTTGAATTGCAAGCTCATTGCTTTTTAATTCAGCCTCAGTAAATATTGATTCAAGCTCACATGAACCACCGACAACAGACTCTGCTTCTGCACAAAGATTCTCCCAGGAAGGTAAAACCATTACTTTTTTAGGTGCCTCTACAACAGTACTTTGCTTAGCTGCTTTACTAGGATCCAGACCTCTTTTCCTCAAAAAAGTCTCCATTGCCTCTATTTCTGCATCTATTTCATTACGAGTACTTCGGCTCTCCGCCAATAGTTCCTTAAGTTGATCATCTTGATATTTCAGGACATTATTCATCTTTTGTTCTTCTTCAGAATACTTATATTTTCCCATAACTATTCCTCCATTTCAGCTTGAATTTCTGCCCAGCACCTATCCCTATACTCACGACGCTCCTTTTATTTTTCAGCTCATTTATTTGAGCTTGATGCTTTTTTAAAACCTCCTGATATAGTTTATTCTTCTCTCTTTCTTGTTTAAGTTTTCTACTGGTAAAGAAATCTTTTATGCCGATCCCAATAGTTGTAAGTCCAAGGCCAATTGTAGCTATCAACCAAAAATTATCAGAGCCTTGTTCTGCTAATTCTTGATTAGGATCAACATTACTTATTTCGTAATCTGACATAAAACACCTCCTATGCTACACCTAAATCATGCTGTAAGTCTTCAACTGCCCTCTGCAATAAAATATTAAGACTTTTCAAGTAATCCAGTCTCTCCTTATCAGCATTAACTTCTTCCTTTAATGCTTTAATAATAGCCTCATGCTGCCTCAATGCTTCCTGATATAATCTTTCCTTTTCCTGCTTCAACTGTTTATTTTTCAAGTGTGAAGCAACACCTACTCCTCCGGCTGCTAGTACAACTGCTGGAGCCGCCAAAACAAAAACTCCTGCAACCATTCCTCCACCGACAATACTACCTGCTGCGGCTAATCCAGATGTTATTCCTGCTGCTGAAAGTCCGACTGTACCAAGTCCATATAACGCAGCAAAAGAACCTATTCCACCGATACCTGCACCCAATGCACCTGAAAGAACCTCCGGGATAGCACTCTCCTTTATTGTTCTCTTCTTATCATTTAAAGCAGCCGCAGCTTCGTTTACAACATTAACAACTGATTGTAACGAATCAACTGATTGAAAGTTCATATCTTTTTTCTTTTTAATATATTCTCCCATATCGCTACTCCTTTTCTTTTAAGATTTTTGCCAGCCAGCCTCCTGCAACTGCAGCGCCAACTGCAACGACTGGATTTACCATTACGACCGCTAATCCCATTGCGCCTGCAGCTCCCATCAGCTCTTTAGATACCGCTTTTCTAGAAGTTGTTCCTGCAAGAATTGATGGTGTAAGCATATTCGCCTTTGCCAACAATTCCTCTTTATCCTTCTCATTATAATTCTCAGGGTTGTCTACAAACACTTCTAATATGCAACCCAACATTTCTGTTTCTTCTGGTGCCTTTGCCATCTCTGCTTCGATTACTGCTCTCATAGCAATATACTGAGTTTTATTTAGCTTATTTCTTTTTGCCTCAAGATTATTAATTGTCTGTCTTGTAACACCGATTTTTTTGCCAAACTCCTCAGCAGTCCACCCAGCGGCGCGTCTTATCAATAATAAATTATCCTGTAATCTTTCTATTTCATTCATGTTGGCACCTCCTTATGTTTATATATTATACATTGACAAATATTTTGTCAAGAAGAAACTTTTTTCCATTTTGTAGAACAAAAAAGCCGGTAAGCAAACCACTCTCGGTTCACCTACCAGCCATTTAACTCTACTCCCTTATTCCGTTTCTACTTCAAACTCTGTTCCATCATAAAACTTTATCTGAAGCCTGCCATCTTCAAACACTGTTATTTTTAATATGATACTTCGGAAGATCTCCATCATTAACAACACGCCTTTTTGAAAGGAAATCTGCAGTGTAGCTTTTCTGCAAAATGGTATCTCCCATATACTTCTCATTTCGAAGCATGGAATCAAGTGTGCTTGCATGCCAGTTGTATTTTCCATCCCAGTTCCTTATCTTCTCGGCTTTAAATATTCTGGCGATATAATCAGCGGTCTTTCCTGATAAAAACTCCTCATAAAGCCTGATTACAATCTTGGCCTGCTGCCTGTTTACAATAAGGTGTCCTTCCTCATCAGAATCATAACCCAAGAAGCGCTTTGTACTCATTTTGTGCTGTCCCTGTTCAAATCTTCTTCGAATCCCCCAGGTACTATTTTCAGAAATGCTGCGGCTCTCATCCTGGGCTAAAGAAGATAAAATGGTAAGAAGCACCTCTCCCTCTGTTGAAAGTGCTTTTTATATATCTTCTGATTACAATTCAAAATGTATTTTAACTATATCATTTAATTGTCTGGATATATCTGAAAATGGTAAATTTAAATCCAATGTTTTAACTGATATTTGATTACCACTCATCTGATATACATTATCTGGTTGAATATCCTCATCTGTCTTTGCATATAGCAACATTCCTGAAACTTCATGTTCTTGCTGTCTAAGTTCGTAATCTTTGTTTTTTACATATGTAAAAATCTGATACAAATTATTAGAATAAAGTGTATGTTTGTCATATTTCACCTGAGTTGTATGTGAATAATATTTTGCGTCTATGATGAGTACTGTATTATCTTTTTGCAATGAAATATCACTCTGCATAATTGGAAGCAATGTATCCTCTCCATTATCCAACTGCCATGATATTCGGGACGCATTTACTGAAAGCTGTGGAAATTCTTTCTTATAATATTGAAGAATAAATTTCTCATATAAATAACACATTCTCTGCTCATCTATAAAATCCATTAGTTTTGTATTACCATATGAATTGGTTTGAAGAAGTCCTTTTACAACTAAATAACATATAGAAATCATCATTTGATATGTCTGATTCGTTCTATTGTATTGAATATTCCAATTAACAATATTTAAATCAATCAACTCAACATCTGCAAAAAATACCATAAGTTTTTTTAGTTCTTTTTTTCGTTTTGCCGAAATGTCTGACTTTAAAAGCAAATACACTGTTGATTTTAAAATTCTGTTCATCAATCCATTCACTGAAAACTCATCATATGAACACACCATCTGACTCTTTAACATTGTCTGAGTTTTTACAGACTCAGAAACATCTATCTTCCCTCTTAACAATGAAAGCTCTTCTGTTCTTCCAATGTATTCTTTTTGTAATCCGCGTTTTAATTGCGTTGCAATACCCTTTACCAATATTGCTGCCATAAGTTCTGCAATATTATCAAATTTTTCTGTAGCAATGCTTTTATACCCCTGTTCATTCAATACGCTAAACGAATATGAAAGCATATAATATATATTCTGTATTGGTATCACCTAATTGCGCTCCTTAATCTCTCGCTCCAATCATGTACTTTGCCCGATTCATCAAACCAATATTCTTTTAGCAATGGAATAAGCTCGTATTCAACTATTCCATATAACCATTGTTCATTAACATCTTCTTGTTTTAAATTACAAAAATAGCTATGTCCAATGCAGAATCCTTCTCCTAAAGATTCATCTGCTAAAATAGAATTATTTAAATTCTGTACACAATTTATAAGTTTATCAAATTTTTCGTTATTAATTGATTTTTTGTATTCAATAAACCCTTCTGTATCAAATCCCGGCTTGATATCAAAGAATGCAAATCTTCTTCGAAGTGCATAATCAAGCATTGCAAGACTTCTGTCAGCTGTATTCATCATTCCAATAATATAAACATTTTTAGGTACTGCAAATTTTTCATCTGAATATAAAAGCTGCAACTCACTTCCACGTTTATCTTTTTCAATCAGCATGAATAACTCACCAAATATTTTACTGAGATTTCCTCTATTTATTTCATCTATAATGAAAAAATAATCATTGTCACTATCTATTTCTGCTTTTTTACAGAAGTTATAAAACGCACCTTTTTTTAATTCAAACCCAGAAAGTGTTGGTCTAAATCCCATAATAAAATCTTCATATGAATAACTCTGGTGAAACTGAACCATCTTTACACGCTCAACATCTTTAACTCCCATTATGGAATATGCCAGTCTTTTTGCTACATATGTTTTACCTACACCAGGTGCTCCCTGTAAAATTATATTCTTTTTATTACAAAGAACCCCTGTTAATCTATTATAGTCTTCCTCTGACATATAAACATCTTTTAAGAAATCTTTTCTTGTATATTCAGGATATACAATTTCCTTTTCATCTTCATCATCAATATTTTCAAATAAAGAATCTAATTCCTGCACTAAATCAGTATATGGAGTAATATCTGCCAGCATTTTTTGTGGCAATTTTTGCTGAACTGACCATAACCCTTCATTTATCCAATTGATTTTTCTAACATTTCTATATTCACTGTCACAATCTGAATCATAACTATAATCAGATTCTACTATACCCTTTCCAATAACACTGCTATTTCCTTTCTTAACAAAAATTATATCTCCAATTTTAATATCATGAGCAAACTGCCATAATGTATTAGATAAATTTATGTAAGAACTTTCATTGCCATATACCTGCTTAAGTTGCTGCTTTATTTCATCTTTAGTATTAAATATTTCTAAATCTCCTATTTTACCCCAACCCAGAAGCATAACTTCTCTATCACAGCACTCTTTCCATTTCTCAGCTCCCTGCCCAGGGGTATAAAGCCAATAGTGCACTGTATCTACATCACTATCAGAAAATGTATTTTCATCATCTTTTCTTCTCTTCTGTGTATCTGCAACAACATTTTTAAATATTTCCGACGCTAATTCATCTGTCATTTCTACATTTTTTCCTGCATCAGTAAGTGTCCATATACCATAGACACTTTTATCAATATATCCTGTTTTTACCAGATAGCTTCTTGCAAATGCCACTTCATTTTCAAATTTATTGGCATTATTTTTACCTCTTTTAATGCTTATCTCTTCATCTGTAAGCTTTTCATTTTCTACAATTTTTTGTCTTGCCTGTGCAGGTGTACCTGAACCACCTAAATCCCGTAATGCCTGTATCAATGGTTTGAACCATCTTAAAAAGTAAGCCTTAGATGCTTTTTTATCTTCTGATTTTAATTCTTTATTCACTCTTTCAGATTCTATCCATGCATAATACGATAATTCTGGGAAAGATTTATATTTACATTCTGCTGATTCAAATGTTTTTTGACATATATCTCTTATCTCAAGATATTCTTCTGCATATGGAACTTTATTTAATTTTTTATTTATGGCAGTTACAAATTCATCTGGCATATTATTGGTATCTATCATATACCAGCGATTTCTAGAATCAAGGTTAATAAATGTATATGGTCGTATCCAATATAATCCAATTGTTATATTCCATTTAATACATCTCTGCTCATGCACTATATTGTAATACTCTATAAATTTTTCAAGATTTTCTTTAGTATCTGATTCCGAGAAATTTATTGCAGCCTCAAATAATCCCCATATATTATCTATATCACTATCATTTCTTTCATCTATAAAACTATAGAATGTAGCTTTTAAATTATTTAATACCGGAACCCCATCAAAATTATCCGGTACATTTGCGGATATTTGAAATTCTGAAGCAATTCCATTAAGAATTAATATACGGTTATTATTAGTTATACCTTTATTAAACAGCCCGAATACAGTGAACGGATCAATGTCTGTAATTTCATTATCTTTCTCCAACTTGGGAACACTTATACCTATATTGTCATAAATACTATATATTTTATTTATTAATTTTTCTCTATTATCTTTAAATTCCAATAATTTAGTTGCAAATTCTGTATAAAAATCAATCCATTCAAAATTCATGTTAAACCCCTCTCGTTAATTAATTTGTCCCAGCAACTTCATCATCCCACTGAATCATATTCTTATTTCTTTGCGTTTTCTTCCAACTCTAACATATACTTATCAAAATCAGACATAAACAATCTGTCCTGAACAACTCGATATTTCTCAAACTCAGTCTCAGCATGAAGCTTTGCAATCTCAGCAGACACCTTACCTGCATCCTGCAAAATCCCATAATCAAACATTTCAATAAAACTATTAAGACGCTTTTCCCAATCCTCCATAGTCAATGGAATATGCCTCAGTGTCATATTTTCAGCGAAATCTAAATACGCAGTAACCATACGATTTAATTGTTTCATTTCATCCTGACTCAAATAATTTTTAGCAATTGTAACATCACTTTTCTTAATTTTTCCTTCAGGAGCATCTGCCCATGTTGTTAATCCCATATGTTCTTTGGTATGGTCTGCTCTTTCTACAATCAGCTCTGATGCCGTATGTCCATGAACCGCAAAATGCATCTTATTCTGAACAGTAGCATAAAATCTTTTTGTTGCAGCTGAATTTTTATCATAATCTATTGCAGTAGCATAAAGGTCTGTAATTTTCTGATAAAACTTTCTTTCACTTGCTCTTATTTCGCGAATGCGCTCTAACTGCTCGTCAAAGTACTTTTCTGTCAGATAAGTTCCTCTTTTTAACCTTTCATCATCCATAGCCCAGCCTTTGATGGTGTAGTCCTTTGCAATCTGATTCACCCATTTTCTGAACTGAACAGCACGCTCGGAATTGACCTTAAAACCTACAGCAATAATCATCTCCAAGGAATAGTGATTTGTATTGTAGCTTTTTCCGTCAGGAGCAGTTATTCGAAATTTTCGAATAACTGAATCCTCCTGTAGTTCACTATCTTCGAATATCTTTTTAATATGATAATTGATTGTATTTGTTCCTATATCGTACAATGTAGCCATCATCTTCTGTGTCAGCCATATATTCTCATCCTCGTAGCGCATTTCAACACTGTCCTGCTGTTCACCAACAGATGCAACATATGTCAGATATTCTGCCGCACTGGAACGGATTGTTACTTCTTCTTTCTTCTTTTTCAAATAGGATTACCTCCTTTTAATTGCTTAATATTTTTATTTTCACTTTTAAATACTCTCTTCTGAAAATTTTTCTTACTCTAAGTAAATCTTAATTCGCATATTTCTTAAAATTCTCTGCCTGTTCAAGAACTTCCTTGTAAACATCATCAATGGTTACTGGCGGATAGCCAAAATCATCAAGCAGCAATATTAAATCCACTTGCAGATTTGCCTTAATATCATCACGGGCAGACCAATCGGTATAGCGTGACTTATCATCAACAATCAGCTTTATCCTTTTGGAAAGTTCAATCATTTTATCGTCTGGATATTCAAACTCATACTTTTTAGCAACTGCTTTCAAAATATCATAGAAAGCCTTTTCTTCATAATCTATTCCCATATTCTTGAATGAGTTCTTTTCTGTTTTCAGTTCAGACAACAACTGTGCAAGCTGCTCCGCAACATCATCAAGGACTTCGTTGGCATACGCTTCATCACGACGACGGTTATTATACTCATCAACAACCTTTTTGAGTCTGTCTGCAAATTCCACACCCATAATCTTATTAACTTTTTTAAACTCGTCGATTGCCTGAGAAAGAAGTCTTTGAAGTATCTTAATTTTCGTATTCGGCAACTGAATAGCATTTATCTTGTCCATATACTCATCGCTGAAAATATCAACCGATATATGCTTTCCAGTTTCAAATAGTTCCTCAATACCATCGGACTGAATTGCCCCCTCAAGCATTTTGCGAACACGAGCGTTCATCTGCTCAATATCTGGTGCGTCACCCTTTGTCAACTTGAAAAGGATAGAACGGACAGCACAATAAAAGTGGATATAATCCTTATCTTCATCAGAGAATTTTTCACTTGAACTACAAAGATTAAATGCCTGCTTCATTCTCTTGACTGCTGCCATAAATCTTCTTTCCAGTTCTTCAGACAATTGCACATACTCAACCGCACGGTTCAGGCAGGCAAGCTGTTCGGTAGGGGAACCGTTAAAGAAATCACTACTATTAAAGTTGTGGAACATCTGACCAAGAACTTCTAACTGGTCTTTTACAATCGTGATGGACTGCTCCACACCTTCAAATTCTTCGCTCTCAAAATTCGTATATTTTTTGAGAGCGGTATTCATATTTTTCTTAATACCTATATAATCAACAATCAAACCTTTATCCTTGCCCTCGTATACACGATTAACACGGGAAATCGTCTGAATAAGGGTATGCTGCTGAATAGGCTTATCAATATAAATCGTATCAAGCTCCGGCACATCAAAACCAGTCAGCCACATATCTACAACAATGGCAATCTTAAAGTTCGATTTCGGGTTCTTGAACTGACGGTCAAATTCTTTCCTGTCCTCTTTTGTGCCAAGCATATCAAATAGGTCTTTTTCATCATCTTTATTACGAGTCATAACCAACTTGATTTTTTCCATTGGCTTCAACTCTTTTTTATCTTTCTCACTCAGAACAACACCGTCATCACAAATCTTCTTTTCTGTCCATTCCGGTCTGAGTTCCTTTACTATCTTATAGAAATCGTATGCTATATTTCGGTTGGAACATACAAACATTGCTTTGCCTGCTACGGTTGCACCTTCTGCCACACGGGTTTCATAATGCTTGATAAAATCCTCCGCAACAGCACGAAGTCTATCAGGGTCGCCAATAATAACTTCCATTTTGGCAACTGCTTTCTGACTTTCTTCTACTTGATGTTCATTTGCCCCCTCAAGTTCACACTGAGCATAATATTCTTCAATCTGTCTTACCTTATCCTGATTGAGCATAACCTTGGCTGCACGACCATCGTAAACAAGATTAACTGTAATACCGTCCTTAACAGCTTCCGTCATTGTATATGCGTCTACAACACCACCAAAGACTTCGATTGTTCCATCAACCGGAGTTCCGGTAAATCCAACATAAGTCGCATTTGGTAAAGAATCGTGCAGATACTTGGCAAAGCCATAGGTTTTCTGAACACCTGACTCTGTAATCTTAACCTTTTGGTCGAGATTGATTTGGCTTCTGTGTGCTTCATCAGAAATACAAATAACGTTCGTTCTGTCTGTAAGAAGCTGCAAATCCTCTGTAAATTTCTGAATGGTAGTCAGATAAACACCGCCACTCTCTCGTCCCTGAAGCTCCTCACGAAGTTTCTCACGGGATTCAATGCTTACAACAGTTTCATCTCCGATATATTTCTTTGAACCGACAAACTGCTTGGAAAGCTGGTCGTCAAGGTCTGTTCTGTCTGTAATAATAAGAATAGTCGGGGAGGAAAAGTATTTGCTTTTCATCAGCATACGGGTAAGGAAAAGCATTGTATAACTCTTGCCGCACCCTGTTGCTCCGAAGTATGTACCACCTTTACCATCTCCTTCAGGGCGAAGATGAGTCTTGATATTCTCATACAATTTATTTGCCGCAAAGAACTGTGGATAACGGCACACTATCTTCAAATCCTTATCTGAGTTATCCGGAAAATAAATAAAATCTTTGATAACTTCAAGCAAACGGTCTTTTCGGAAAAGTCCCTTTATCATTGTTACAAGAGAATTGATACCGTCCAGTTCTTTATCGTCTGAGTTTATCTTTCTCCACGCATAGAAAAAATCATACGGACTGAAGAAAGAACCATATTTATTATTTGCTCCGTCACTGATAACAACAAACGGATTGTATTTAAAAATCTCCGGAATATCTCTACGGTAACGAATTGTAAGTTGCTTATATGCGTCCATTATGGTCGTATTCTCTTGTACCGCACTCTTAAATTCAAGAACAACAACAGGAATACCATTTACGAACACAATGCCATCCGGAATACGCAACTGATTATTTACGCCTTCAATTTCAAACTGATTAACCACTTTGAAAATATTGTTTTCGGGAGTGTCGAAATCAATAAGTTCAATATAGAGGTCTTTCTGCGTTCTGTCCTCACGGTTAAGAATAAAGCCATCGCAAAGCAGCTTAAATACAGCTTTGTTTGCTTCATAAATCGTACCGGAAATATTACGTAGCATTAGAAAGACACTATCCACCTCACTCGGTGTGATACCGTCTTTCGCATAGCGATTATAAAGGTATTGCTTCAGGTCGTCCGTAAGCAGAACCTCCGTCCTTTCTCTGTGTATCTGGTCGCCACTGACATAGGTGTACCCCTCGTCTTTGAACAACTCCATTATTGACATTTCCAATGCGTGTTCATTAAAATTTGCCATTGCGTTCACTCCTTTTATACGCTCTGTGTTTTATAAAATATCAGCAAAATATTTGTTCTTCTTTTTAGTAAATACAACTTGTGACGGAAATAAATTCTCTCCCATATTTGCCATTCCAATAGCCGTATATGCCCAATTACTCAATTCTTCCGGCAAACGATAACAAATCGGATTGCCATCATTTGAAATCGTAACCAACGGAATGCCCGCTTTATCCATTCCAACAGATAAAACCATTTCTGTTTGACTGCCTTCGGCAATTTGAAGAATAGGTTGCTTTGCAATATCAAAATAAACTTTCGCTCCACGACGGTTTAGAAAATACTCCTCATCATTTTTATCAATAAGGTCTATCGGTAATTTACTTCGCCTGCGGTTAAAATAATCAGATAACTGCTGACAAACATATCCATTAAAATATTCGCCCTGTATTTCAAGTTTCTCATTGACAAACTGTTCTGGATTTTCAAAATGAGCCATATAGCCAAGTAGTCCTATAAAACATACCAAGTCATCGGCATAAATTCCTGCATACGACTTATACCAAGCATTATCCCATTTACAGATTATCTTATATAACTTTTTATATAGGTTCAGTTGAGCTTCATTAAGCTGAAACCATTTTGTGCTTAACAGTTTCTTCTCTGTTCCCTCCGCAATGGAATGATAGTGTAATTCATCGCACAAAGCTTTTAACAGCTTTGAAATGATACCCGCCATCATATCCGCCATACGCAAGCCACAACTCTCTTTTGAATTGCCCTCTGTTACATTAGACAGTCCCATTTCACACGCAGCCTGCATTGTTCTACTGGCTTCGTTCTGCTCTCCCTCTTTATCTAAAACTAAAGCATAATTCTTAATCTGTTCTTCCTGCAAGTATTTCACAAAACCACTAAACGGCATATGATAATCCCATTGTAGTTCTGGAATAGCTGAAATATCGTCCAAAATATACAGTATATTTTCAAAGGCTTCATTCTCCTGCTCTTTCAGACTCATATTTAAACGATTACATTCAATTCGTTCTCTAAAAAATCTTTTCAATTCCTCTACAAAGCCTTTTGAATTATCATCATAAATACTTTGGATAACATTCTGCGGACGATACACAACAAGAGCCTTTGTAATAGAATACTTAACTGCATCTGCATCAATAATGAAATTATTCTGATAACCCATAAAAAGCTGCAAAATCAAATATTCTATCTTACTCGCAACTGAAAAATACAACTTGGTACTTTCCTCGAAAATAGATAAGAAGTCCATTATAAACTGTGTATTGTCTTTATCGAGAGAAGCAAATCCACATTCAAGCTTCTTTTGCTTCAAGGTTGTGCTTTTTAATTCTCCGTTTCTATCTTTACGGTCAGCATATTTATTTTCAAAATCCTCATATTTCTTGAAAACTTCTTTTTCCTTTTCTTTCGCCCAACCGACTACAACCGTAACAAAATTATCATAATAATTTGGAGCAGTTACGGTATTATAGTTGATTTTTCTACTGTGTTCTGACTCATCGTAATAAAATTTATATGTATCCATAACTGTTCCATCTCCTTTCGGTTAAATGATAATTTAGAAGCAACTTTATCTGCTTTATATAAAGAGTTTTTTACTATAACATCTTCTGACGAATTACCTTTTGGTTGGAGAGTTGCACCTTTTTCAGATATTGCAGCCATAACAATGGGACAGTCACCCCAAGGCGATGATTGTAATAATGACGGAGTAGGAGAACCTTTGTTAAACGGACCAACAGAGTTTGGCTTTTATTCGCCATCTCCCGTGCAATGGACAACAAATGGTAAAAAACATTGTGCTGAGGGCGATTTATTGTTTTGTGTTCGTGGCTCAACAACCGGACGTATGAATTGGGCTAATCAATCATACGCTATTGGGCGAGGATTAGCAGCAATTCATCATAAAAGCGATTGCACCTTAAATTGGTTTGTAAAGGCTATGATAGATAACAGCCTTCAAGAAATTCTTTCGGCTGCAACAGGTTCTACATTTCCAAATGTAGGTAAAGATTTGTTAAACGGCTTTCAGGTTATAATTCCAGATGACAATTCTTTACGAGAATTTGGTGTAAAAGGTCATTCTATTTTCAGTATGATAAGCAACAATGCTAAAGAAATAGATGTACTCGTAGGTTTACAAAGAACCTTATTGTCTAAATTGACGATTTAAGCCGCTAAATTATCATTTATCTTCTGCTTCAATGCAATTCTGTCTGTAACAATCTTATATGCATTCACAATCTTCCGCTGTTTTTCGATAGGCGGTACTGGTAATTTCATTTTTGCAAATTCTTCCCACGGCATACTACCACGCACACCTCCAACCGCAATAAAAGCAGCTTCTCTATCAAACTCTGGTCTTTTGAACCACATTTCCAAATACTCTGGTAAAATAATATTATTATCTTTTACTCTAAAAATAGGATATGCTGGCGACATTATTGCTTCTTCGTATTCTTCTAATCTTGCAACCGGTATTTTTCCGTCACGACTGACCTGCATTAAACTTACCGCAAAGTCATTTTTACGGATAATCTTATACTTTGAAAGGTCTGTTCCATTTGTATTCGCAACAGACTTAATGAAACATTTATCAATACTTACACCTATCAGTTCTGAAACTATTCCATCATTATTTCTTTCATCTACCCTTGTTACAAGTTCCTCAATGGTTTTATACATATCTTCTCCGCCTTATCCTATATATTTTCTATGAGCAATTTTCACATTGCTCTGCTTAACCATTGCATATTGCAATGTCGTATCTATTCTTCTATGTCCCAAGAGCTGCTGAAGCTGCTCTATTGGCATTCCTTTGTCTATTGCCATTGTCGCAAGTGTTCGCCTGAATTTATGAGGGTGTACCTTATTTAGTCCCAATCGTTTTCCAAGCTGTCGTAATCTCACTTCAATACCTCCGATATTCATTCGATTATACGGAGATTGTAATGATACAAAAAGTGCCGGATTATCGTCCTTGCGACTATTCAGGTAATTCTGCAAATGTATTTTTGTTCTTGCATCAAAATATACTATTCGCTCCTTATCGCCTTTGCCGAAAACAACACATTCTCTTTCATTAAAATCTATATCCTCACGATTTAGCAACACCATTTCTCCGACACGCATACCCGTTGAAGCAAGCATATCAATCATTGCCAAATCCCTGAGTTCCGTGCAATTATCCCTCATCAGTTCAAGTGCTTCATCAGAGTAGGTTTCTTTAATGTTTGTTCCGGTCTTAACCTTATGTATTCGCCTGACCGGACTTTTCAAAATATAATCTTCGTCCTCAAGCCAAGAGAAAAAACTGGAAAGTATTCGTCTTATATTATCTATCGTAAATTTACTTGATTTTTTCTTAGCTTGATATTCGGTCAAATAACAACGAATATCGTCAGTTACGATATATTTGATACCCTTTCCAATGCCATCAAGCATTGACTGTATCGTTGCATTATAGTATTTCAAGGTTTTCTCAGAACAGCCCTCAATACGCTTTGCCGATATGAAAGACTCTACTAAATTCTGTTCTGAAAGTTCCTTATCTTTTTCTGTCTTTGTTACCTCATAATCAAAAAGTGTATGTTGCAACACCTCCTGCAATCTTTCTGTCTGTGCGTTATTCAGGTAAGGTAACATTCCTTGAATAACATCTGTGATTAGGTTCTGTTTCATAGTCAATTCTCCTTTTATTTTTTAAGAGAACGACTACCAGTGGCAGTCCCTTGTTTTAACTCCCGCCACTGATGGGAGTTCTATTGTAAATGATAATTTAGTTGCGTGATAGTTCCCCAAGAACAATCATTTGCAATTCGTGTAAATGCTCGATTTCACGTTGATTTTGAAATATGGTTTCAAACATTTTATTTGTTATATTGATAAATGAAGTGGAAATATCTTCTGGAGCAATCACTACTGGTATAGGAGTCAATATTTTCATAGTAAGAAACTTTGTTGTAGTTCCAGAAGATATGCCTTTAAACTCGTTTAACTGTTGCTTTAAAACAAAATATAATTGTTTGTTTGAAACAAAACGGTTGTTTGAGGATATTACGTATGTTCGTTGATATACATCAAATTTCCCACAATATATTTTCAATGGATAGATTGCACTTGCATTATTTCCAGCTAACAAAACGGCTTCTTGGTCAAATGAAAAAGTATTTGTACGATATGTTTCTTGCGAACAAGTAAAAAAAGGATATATTCCGTTTGTTACAGCAGCTTCTGAGTTTAACTTACCGGTTTTTATTGTACTTATTTCTCCTAGGGTAGACATAGTACTATTAGTAGAGTTATTTGCTATCATCTCATTATAAATAGCCTCTGCTTGTGCTTCTAAATTATCATTTATCTTCTTTAAAGCAATTCTCTCCGTAATCGCCTTATAACTGTTCACTATTTCAAGCTGTTTTTCAATAGGCGGGATAGGCAATTCCAGTCTGCAAATATCGTCCCAAGTAATCCCACCACGAACACTTCCGTCAGTATGTAACCAACAAATACGGTCAAATTCCGGTCTGCGAAACCACATCATCAGATAATCTTCATTCAAAATGCTGTTATCTACTACCTCAAACATAAAATACGCCGGAGAAACAATAGCAGGTTCTTCTTCATCATACAATGCAACCGGAAGTCGTTCATCACGACCAACGTGCATTGGATTACACGCAAACTTTCCTTTTGTTATCAGTTTATATTTACTCAAATCCGTACCAATGACATTTGCAACCGACGGCATAAAGAACTTGTCTATGTTAATTCCCAAAACTCTGTCTGTTATGCTTTCTCTGTTCCGAGTATCAATCAGTCGGATATGGTTTCCTAAAATATCATAATTCGATTTCATATCCCAACTCCTTAAATACAGCAAGCAAATCTGATTTAGATTTTTCCTCTTGAGCAAGAAGTTCTTTGAGTTCTCCCTGCAATGATTTCATTTTGGTATCAAAGTCGATGTTCTCATCACGGTTGACAAACTCAATATATCTGCTCGGTACAAGAGTAAATCCTTTTTCCTTTACTTCATCAAAAGAAGCAGAATAGCAAAATTCCGGCACATTCTCATAAGTTTCCTCATAGCCTTCCTGCTGCCAGTTATGATATACACTTGTAACTTTGGCTCTATCTTCCTCTGTCAATTCAATGTACTTCTTCTCATAAGGACTGCCCATCTGTCGTAAATCCATAAAGAGTATTTCATCTTCTCGATTACGATAGCGTTTTAGCTTTCCATTCTGTTCCACAACACGAGCCTTTTTATTCTTATTGAGTACCCAAAGGGTAACGCTGATGTCTGTGGTATAGAAAAGGTTTCTCGGAAGAATAATGATTGCTTCTACCAAATGATTTTCTATAAGCTGCTGTCTGATTTTTAGCTCTGTACCATCATCAGATAATGCACCATTGGCAAGCAGGAAACCTGCTACACCGTTTTGAGAGAGTTTGGAAACAATATTCAGTATCCAACCATAGTTTGCATTACTTGTCGGCGGAACTTCATAGCCGTTCCAACGAGGGTCATCTACAAGCTCATTTTCGGCTCTCCACTGCTTCTGATTGAAAGGCGGGTTTGCCATAATGAAATCTGCTTTAAGGTCTTTGTGCTGGTCATTGGTAAATGTATTGGCTGCCATTTCTCCAAGATTTGCAGAAATACCACGGATAGCTAAGTTCATTTTTGCCAGTTTGAAAGTGGTATTTGTGTATTCCTGACCGTAAATAGACACTTTCTTTTTATTACCGCTGTGTGCTTCTACGAACTTGATGGACTGCACAAACATACCGCCCGAACCGCAACAAGGGTCATAAAGTATTCCATCGTAAGGCTCAAGCATTTCGGCAATCAGGTTTACAATACACTTTGGTGTGTAGAACTCTCCTTTACCTTTTCCTTCTGCAAGAGCGAACTTACTAAGAAAATACTCATATATACGACCTATAATGTCGTTCTCTTTATCATCAGTGTTGATACGATTGATTTCATCAAGCAATGAAGCCAACTTTGCCGTATCAATATGTAAACGGGAGTAATAGTTATCCGGCAAAGCACCTTTCAATGATGGGTTGTTCTTTTCAATCGTATAAAGTGCCGTATCTATTTTCAAAGCAATATCGTCCTGCTTCGCATTTTCAATAATGTACTTCCAACGGCTTTCTTCAGGAAGATAGAATACATTTTCCTGAGTATAAAACGGCTTCATATCCGCATACTTTTCGCCGTGTGTAGCAATAATCTTATTACGGCATTCCTCAAACTTGTCACTGGCAAATTTAAGGAAGAACAAACTCAGAACAACGTGCTTATACTCCGCAGGTTCAACAGAACCTCTCAGTTTATCAGCACTTTTCCAAAGTGCCTCTTCCATTGATATTTCTTTCTTACCCTTAATATCTTTAGCCATTTATGGTTTCCTCCACACCGTTAATTTTCATCATAATACTCCTATTAAATATGTGTCTATAATTACGCTACTATTTATAGTAACATTAAAATTTTATATCATCAATGATCTTCTTTCAATGTTTCTTAATGTTTAGTTAAAAAGAAGGTCTTTCCATAATTAGAAATATATACATATTTAGAATCTTTACCTTCACGCTGTCGTTTCTCTTTCCTCTCAATCTCAGCTAGTACCATAGCTGCATATAGCCCAATAAGCATACAAGCCATAGCATTGTCCCGCTTTGATAAATCCATAAGTGTAGTTGGATGCTCTATTATCTTTACACGGATGCCATTATCTCTCTAATACTGCAACTCCTTTAATGTTTCCTACTTATTTCTACCAAGTGTGTCTACCTCAATAATAATTAACTCGTCACCCGCTCTTAATACATACTGTTTCAACACCTGATATCTTGGACGATTAAAATTCTTGCCTTTCTACTGGTCTGTAAAAATTTTTTCCAATTTCTAATTGTTCTGCTCACAATAGGTTGTAATCTCCTTGATACCTCTGTCTAAATGCTGTTCTCTTATACTTGTTCTGTGATAACCATATCTCTTCAAGATTATTTGCTCCTTCCTTAGTCCTAAAATGTGTACTTTTTGAAACTACTAAAAAAGGACTGATAAACAGTCTGTACCGACCCCCAAAAGTTAGACCTAAGAATCTAACGATTGGAGGTCGGTATTT
>OGJO01000579.1_pt1 | contig 20025 bp, 31 predicted proteins | sample 1572121 | NCBI WGS metagenome assembly OGJO01 (sample SAMEA2582081, study PRJEB24529) | metagenome | biome: Human gut stool | place: China | collected 2011
TTACCTTCTGACTTCAGCAATATGGATTTGCATCTGATACGAAAACTATGAGTAGGGCCATTATGATAGCCTTTCTCTAATTTGAGGCGATCAACCTCTGATAATTCAAGTACTTTTATTGGTTTCATAATTCTATTTTTTCTATAAAACGGAAAATGAACCATATTAGTACTGATATATATAAATAATTTAGATCACTTACTTAGATTTCCATCCATATCTTCTAATGATAAGGCATTATTTGTAGAGCAAACATATACTTTTACATACTTTTTTATTGTGGTTTTTGGTATATAGTGAAAAACCAAATCTCCTGGAATATATTCTAACTTTTCCATACGCTTTACTTCATTAACCTAAGTTCTTTCTAGCCCAAGCTTCTGCCTTTGGCTTAGTCTTGAACTGTTTGTTTTTTACTTCATGCCAAACTCCATAAGGAGCTGTCTTATACTCGATGAGAAACAAACCTTTCTCTATCTTGACTATTCTATATTCAAAATACATACGCTTATATTTTTAAATTGCTATCTAATTGCAAGCCAAAAAGAATATGTTGGAGTTCATCTACACATTTTATCATAACAGTATCGTCTTTTCCGTCATTGAAAGATACTCCGATAATTCCCAAGAAATTATTATATCGCAAAGTGAAAGGGTATTCTTGGTGTTTATACCACCTATGCCCAAAACATTCTCCTTCAGAGCGATAACATGTCCATCCATTCTTTTTAAGAAACTCTTCCCAAATATGAACGTGCATAATATCATTTTGACAAATTTTGCCCAAGCTTTGCCCATCAATAACTTTCAAGTCGTAAGAATAATCTATATTGAACGGATAGATGCTACAGACAATACAAATAAATCCGTGACTATAAACTATATCACCCACCATATAACGAGGTGGTTTCCTAAATTCTTTCTGTGCCATACGCTTTACTTTTCTAAAGATGAATATATTCATTTACTTCACACAGAACCTTTTCTAGCAGGTTCTTTAGAATCTTCAATTCATCATTCGAATATGTAGCTATAGGATAACCATCAAGGGTAGTTTCGCCAAAGTAGCTACGACTTATCTTTAACGAGTGTTTATTTTCTTTCATTTTCTTTGCCTTTTACGATATTGTACACTTGTTTTAACTCATCTGTTGATAAGCGTTTGAAATCAAAAGAACTGATAGCGTAGACAAGAGTCTTACGAAGATTCTCTTCTTTAATATCTGATATTTCCTTTTCTGTAGGAACAGATATTTTTCTAATATTCCATCTATCACTACCGCATTGCCAGCCAGAATCTCTTCTGAATCTAGCGTTATCAATAATAATTTGAGTCTTTGTCACTTTATCAACCTTTGCGATACGTCTGCGATGCATACCTCTAACTAGTACATCATCACCAACAACCAAATCTTTAAGCTCTTTCATTGCTCACCTACTTCCTTTGGAAACAAATCGTCAACGTAAAGCCAGTGAGTAACACCATGAGACACAACAAACTCTTTCCAATTTGTGTTTGGTCTTAATAGCATAGGAAGTACACCTGACTCACTTGCTTTTGTTTCCCCCAAGATATAGGTTCTTATCGCTTCGTGATTAGGTTCTTCCTCAGCATGATGCCACAAGTCTTTAATAAACTCATTGATAGCCCACTCAGCACCCAGTTTGATAGCTTCTTTAATGTCCTCTTTATAGAACATTTCTTCCTTTTCATCATTGTTGAAGACTACCTCTTCGCCATTTAGCAGAAATCTATCTTCATAGATTTCTTCCTTGGCTTCTTCTATTTTCTTATCTATCATATTATTAAGTTTTATAATGACCTCCACGACCAGTATTGTGCTGGGGCTAAGAAGGTATATGGGCATAAAGCCTTGACTTACTTTCGCTCATTCTGTGTCGTGGAGGTTGTATTATTCAAAATTTGCTGTAGCCATATTATTTCACTCTCTTGAATTGAACGTTTTTTCTATCTTTTCTAGTGCTTGCGCTACAATTAAAATTATTGCAGACAGTTTCATAAATGTTGCTACTTATCTCATCGAAGAAACAGCCATTGCATTCTTCTTTCTCGGTCTTAACCACCTTCAAGACGATTTCTGACCCAATAGGTAAATCTTCCATAATTACACCTCCTCGTTGTATTTATAAACAAGCCCGACAACCAGCTTTACAAGCTCATTGTTCGTCATAACTCTAGTGTCTGTATTACCAAGTCTCAGCTCATCAATGATACGTTCTGCAACCTTCTTGATGTGTCCCATCTTTGACAGAGGGAAACGCTCAATGTCGGCAGCCTTGTCAAGGTGGAAACTCTCACGAAGGTAATCTGCACGAATAATGTTAACTGTTGAAGACTGTCGAGTAACTACCCATACACCCTCTTCTATAGAGTCGTACAAGAGCATATTCGTAGGTTCATACTTTCCGTTTATCTTTCGATAGAACGTCTTCGATATATCGAGGTCAGGAATCTTGTATTCCTGATAGCGACCTTTACTGTTCTTTGTGTACAGCGTTGGAATCTTTTTCATTTTTATTACGTTTTAAGTTAGCTATTCTAGTCTCTCTAATATACTCCTCAGATTTCTTCAATCCGAGTTTCTTAGCTTGTTTAGCGACCGCGTAAACGCTTCTGCCAACTATTCTAGCAATATCTTTGTTAGAGGAGTCTGGGTAACCTGTTTTCAATGCTCTTAATTGAGCTTCATTCCAAGGAGTGCCAGTGTTATCTTGTGCGTCTTCTCCATCTACGATAATTCCGTTTATATCAAGATTAAGACCACTGAATATACAAGCATCTGCAAGTGCTTTTTCGGCACGTTTATAATCAAGCACCTTTTTCCCGATGATTTCGAATTCTAGAGAGAGTTCGTCAGGGCACTCTGAAAACACTTTCTTATCTACAGATTCAGGATATATAGCTTCCACTGCATTACGCATACGAGAATGAACGCCCTTAATTGGGATAATAAAGTATTCTGCAATATTTGTTGCCCAAGAACCGTTATATTCATCCATTGTCTTTTTAAATGCAGAAACAGAAGATTCAAGCATTCCGCTCAATATTCCAGACATAACAGCCATTGTGTACATCTTATGCCTTTCGATATGATGCTTTAGAAATTTGTTATCGAGTGCGTAATAACATTTCCTTACATCATCTTGTAGATTGAACTTGATGATAAAAGTAAGCTTATCCCATATCTCAGACATGCCGTCAGCTTTCATTCGTTCTTTGAACAAGTCAATCAATTCATCGGAAAATTCCTTCGCCTCTGTCATTCTTCTCTTTACATCAAACTTAAATAGCTTTTCATCTTCCGATACCAGTTTGAATGTTTCATCTATGTTAGACTTGACAATTTTTGCAAAGCCGCCTACCATAGAATAGAAAAGCATGTATAGTTTGCTTATCTGTTCTTTCGATGGAACTGCAAGAGGAACACCTGCGAGTACACACGAATCATTTGGATTCCAATTTGTCTGCATACTATTTAAGAAATACTTTAAACACACCACCTATTGCATTATCAACACTAATGCCTTCTGTTAGAAAATCACTTTTGAGAATATCATCAATAGAGTAACTCCAATCGCAACTACCTGTAAGACCACCCCAAGGTCGAAATGTCTTAAAACCAGATGATACATTATTGGCTGTATCGTAGTTATACACGCAATAGTTGTAACGTTTAGCAATTCTTTTGTCGTGATTAGATAATCCGTCCAATGGAATTATATTAACGTAATATTTTAGAGACAGCGTAATTCTATCAGCGGTTGCATCAATGTAAAAGTCGCTACCACACTCGCCAAATTTATCATTGGTAACATGTACGTTTCCATACATATCTTCTATCGCATTCATCTTTTTTACCGCTAATCTTTTCATTAGGCTTTCTGTAATACCTTTTTGTTTTCTAGCCTCAACAAACGATTTCAGAAGTTCTTGTTGCAGCAGACTACATTCTGTATTTGCTTGTGCAGACAAATTATTGATTACCATTCCGTCCATATTACTTTGATTTTAAGTTTCCGTATGCAGCATAGAAACTATCAAGCTGCTGTGTTGCGTGTACTAGCTTCTGGTTGTAGCTATCTCGTTCTGCCCTAGCCTTAGAGATAAAGATGAAGCTAACGATGAAAGATATTACTACCGTTACCACGATGAACAACCAAGGCAGCTTGTGTACCGCCTTATTGATTGCTCTTCCTATATTTCTCAGGATAACCCAAGAATAAACAACTATGAACACTACCGCCTGTTTGGTGGTAGCGTTCTCAATACGTTCTGTCTGCGTCATTTTTAAATATTTTTTTGTTAATGATTATATGTGACAATCATACATCGTTAGAAGAGTGTCAGAAGGAAGTGATGCAAGAAGTTGTTTCACTTCTTCAATCCACACATCTTTATCTTTTTCGTCTGATACTACGGCAAACCAACCCATTTTTCCACGCTCATACCATTTTCCGTCCTTAACAACTGCGAATGCTGATATTTCTTCTACATTGGATATATCTTTAATGCGTGCTTGGTCACAACGACCTTCTGCCTTTAGTTTCTTGAAGTAATTAAGGTCTTCTCTTGAATAGAACGTTGGAAAATTCGGATAGTATAATGGAGCTTTCTTCGATATATCCTTTAATTGAAGTCTTCCAGCATATCTGCCTCCCATTTGATACCAATCCCATTTGGCATCATTATTATAGGTGCGCCAAACGCTGCCGTCCTCATGTATCTCAATATCCTCGCTTCCTTCATCTATATCCATACGATAATATTTCACGGCATCCTCATACATCTGTTCGTCCGTCCAGTTAAGATGCTTTGGAAATTCGTTCTCGATATAATCTGCATGTTCCTTGCAACAATTGGCAAGATATGCATCTTTATCTTGTAGGAACACATCATAGTAATTCTTTTTGTATTCCTCAATCTCCTTACGTTTCTCGCTAATAAGCTGCTCTTTTGTCATATATAAATGCATAGGCAGCTCTAGATTTTCATCATACTTGGCGAGTTGTTTCTCTGGCTCATCGCCAATTACCAATGTTAAAAAATGACTCATATTTATCTATATATTAATTCGTTTTCAATTCTAAAATTTACTTGGTTCGGTTGCACCAGTTATCGGTAGATTTCCAATAACCAGCTAACCATATTTCTTTCTTGGATGCGTCAGGATGCTCACTGAGCCATTCCTCTGCCATTTTACTTACGTCTGCAATAATTACTTTCTCAAAGAATCACCTGTAAAAGGAACTGCTTTTGTTGTTGCTATCAGTCTATCCACAACTCTATCTCCATATCTCTGAGTAAGCTCGTCAATACTGAGGTTAGTGGTAAGGATAAGCAATTTTCCCTTCTTTTCAGCAGCGTCACAAAGTTCAGCAAATGGCATACGCTTGTTGCCATAAGAGTTAAGATTATCCTCTGTACCAATATCATCAATATAGATAATATGAAGTTTGAGAATTTCGTCAATCTTTTGATTCAACTCTTGTGCGCTAAAGATGTTTACCACCTTTTTATGTACATCTTTAATAAGAAGAGGAAGGATATACATTCCGATTACCGACTTGCCTAATCCGCAACCGCCGAACATCAATAACCCTTTTCCTTTGTTGTCTGTCATCCAATCAACAATAGGGCGGTAATTGCGTTCGTTCCATTCTGCATTGCATCCAGACTTCATATTGACTACATATTGCAAGCCTCCACGCAAACGTTTCTCTGCATTAGGAATGCTTATTTGTACTCTGTCAATTTCTTGCGGACAACCAGTATCTCGCATCTGAGATACAAGGTTCTTGAAATATTCGCCATCTATTTGTTCCATCTATCTAGTCCTTTTGTATAATCTTTATTTTTACTATTCTGTAAATTCATACCAACAGGAAGATTGTTGGCTTTCTTATAATGATATTTGTTGTTATTGTTCCACGTAACCAATCTGCTTGCAATTTGAAATACTTTCTCCATTTCAAACCGCATTTTTTTTCCACCATTATTCATTTCCGTCCAGTACCGATAGAAATCATTCAGCATATCCTTTCCGTACTCTTCGAGGTAAGGTTTCAAACTTTCTGCGAAATCTTTCTTTCGTTCCTCGATAGTTTTTTGTGTGTTAGCAAGTGTGTTACTTGATGTGTTAGCAGCACGTTTCCTACCTTTGTAACTTTTTATATCACAAATAGTTATTACGCTACCTTGGTGTGTTACTTGGTGTGTTAGTATGTGTGTTATATACCAATGTTTAAGCAACGTTCTTACGGTTTGCACTCCAATACATAGTTCACTCGAAATCTTGCGGATGCTAACAATCAATGTTCCGTTATCGTCTGCATTTGCTAGAAGATAAACAAACAAGTTTACGGCATTTGTCCTATCAAGTTTCATTAAATCACAATATTGTTCTTTGCTAATCTTAAAAGAATCCATTGTATTTAAAATTGTATGTTACACAATACTACTGCAAGTATTGCTCGTTTTTCTGAATATCATGCTGAATATGCAGTAGTGCGATATATTCATCAGAGTCGGGAAAATCAAAACCAGCCTCTTCTTTTGCCCACAATTTGAAATCAGAAATTGATTTACTCATTTCGTCTTTCGTAAGGTCAGCAGAAGAACGAAGATACTTATAGCATTCTCCTGTGAATTTATCAACCCCCTCTCTGAGGAATATATCTTTGTTCACTACTAGCTTATAGAAATGTGTTTTGACTTCATCTAGAGTGTAGCCGTATTGAAGAGCAAAGGCAGATAGAAGTAAATGAAGGTAGGCATTCTGATTCAAAGAACGTCCACGTTTCTCTTTCAGCTCTACCATCGCGCCTTTGTTCTCCAACTCGGCTACTTTTGTTCTAAACGTTTCAAGTTCAAACACATTTTTCAGGTTGAACCACATAAGCGTTGAATGCTCGTTTGATTAATTCTACACTAGAAGGGAAGGTCATCAGAGTTCCCTCGTTGCTGTGCTTGCTGCTGTGCTGACTGTTGTTCAGGTGGAAACAGATTTTGCTGATTCGTCGGGTTTGCCACGCCAGCAGCATTAGCAGAACTTGCCATAGCTTGTTGTGCTGCTTGTGCGCTAGACTGGGCGTTACCACTAAAGCCACCACATTGTGCGGCAGTTTGTTGTGACACCTTAGTAACATTCCAAGCACGAATCTGATTAAAATATCTGCCTTGATATTCATGTGCATCAATATCAAAGCTAACGTTAATAACCTCACCGAGTTGAATGCCAAAATTCGCAATTCTATCAGCTCCAAAAACATCAAAAGCCATCTTCTTAGGATATTGCTCTTGTGTTTCTATTACATAGGTCTGAGACTTCCACTCACCTCTTGCAGATACGCCGCTTCTTTCAGGTAAAACGGCAATAACTTTTCCTTGAATTTCCATTATTTTTTATTTAAAGAATTTTGTAAAACCAAATCAGCCAACTCATCAAAGTAGGCAACATCCTTAATAGCGGAATCTTGCTCACCAGTAACCTTTGATGCTATAGAACCTTTCTTCATAATCAAACTATAAAGATAACTGTCAATAGTATTAATTCCCATCAGAATCCACGATGTAACAGCATTCTTCTGTCCGTTACGATAAGCACGGCATTCACACTGAGATAAGTCTGCCATCGTCCAAGGTAGCTCCGTGAATACGACATTCGATGAAGCCGTAAGAGTCAATCCTACACCAGCAGCCTTAATGGAACAGATGATTATCCTTTTTTTCTTAGCTTGGAAAGAGTCAATAGCCCATTGTTTCTGCTGCTGATTATCAGAGCCAGTAACGGAACATACATCATTAGGAAACTCCTTTTTGATTGCATCAACAACATCACGATGTTCTGCAAACACAATTATCTGTTCTTCCGTATCATGTAGGAACTCGATTGTTGCTTTCATCTTTCCCTTTCCAGATATAGAACGAAGATTCATAAATTTAACTAATGCCTTCATTCGTAGCTTTTTTCTAGCCTCATCCTCAGAGCAATTCTTATATTCAAGAAGGAATGTAAGCAAGTCTTTCTGACAAGTATCATACTCTTCTTGTGTTTCAGAATCAAGAGTAACACTAATTGTTGTTCTTGTTAGTTCAGGCAAATCTTTGAGCACATCTTTCTTTTCCCTACGGAAGTAACATGTTTCGTGAATCTTTTGATTAAGTTCTTCGAGATTCTCGTTTTCTCCATATCTATTACAGAACTCGCCATATCCGCCAAATTCATCAATTCTACCAAGAATAGCCAACTGACAAGCCATATCAGTAGCATGGTTAACCACAGGCGTACCAGTCAGCTCGTAGATATATTCCTTGCCTTGGCAAATACCCATTATTATTTTTGACTGCCTTGTCGTTGGGTCTTTGACTCTTGCAGATTCATCAATAATGACCGATTTCAGAATATCGACCTCATTCCTAAAAATGAAATTTTTAAGCTTTAGCGGCTTTTCTCCGAGTGATACAACGAAATATTTAGCAAGAGACTCGTAATTGCATATAACCACATCATACAAATCCATCTTAGTAAGATGATAGCCGTATGTTGCGTTTACAGAATCCGTAAGGATAAGCGGACGAAGATTTGTGAATTTCTTGATTTCACGTTCCCAATTGACTTTGAGGGCAGCAGGGCAAATAACTAAACAAGGAGTCGCTTTTGCACGTTCAATTGCAACGATGGATTGAACCGTCTTGCCAGTTCCCATATCATCCCCATTTATGCAACGCTTCATAGCAAGTTCCATGCGTACACCCTCTTCTTGATAATCGTATAATTTTGGTTTATCTGACATAATGATAATTATAATAAACACCACATTCTGAAAGCCCATTCAAGAGCCTTCTCTCTACCACGCAAATACAACTCGTCACCACGTTCAATCTTTTTGTAGAACACTTTCTTCTTAGTCTTTGAAACTGCAAAGATAAAGTCTTGATTTCCGTATCTAGGGTCAATGCTGTGCGTCAAGTCCATATACCATGCACGGCTTCTATCCCAGTCCACGAAATCAATCTGAGCTTCAAATTGTTCTTGTGACGTAGCTGCGGTAGTCTTCAAGTCACCACCAAACTCGCCAAGCCACCAGTCGAACTTACATCGTACAGGCAGTTCAAACTCGAAACCTTGGTATTCCATCTTCATGTGTGGATTGATGAATGTTTTCTGACCGACCGCATTTTTCAGAACAAAATCAAGAAATCTGTCCTTTGTTGCTTGTTTCTTTAATACCGCAAGTCTATCTAATCCCCATTTCCAATCCTTCTCTGTATATTTCTCATCATCAACCGTCATAGCGTAATGATTACACTTTTCTGGTTCAGTAACGAGAGCATCAACGAGAGTACCAAGATGGAATGCCTTTTTCTTGTCTGATTCCTTAACGAAGTTAAGCTGTGGGTTAAGAGCGAACTTCAATGCGGTGAGGTCTGAGTTGGAAACCTCACCACGTGAATAATAAGGGTCAAACGGTTGCTCTGCCATATTACTTAGCTGTTACTTCATCCTCATATTTAATATAAGGAGAAACGATATACTCTTCCTCATTGTTAGCATGTTTCTCGCAAGCTTTGCGCATAAACTCCAACTTAGATGCAAGTTTGTCAGGTGACATAGAAGAGCCTTCAATCGTCCACCACTGCTGAATAATATCGAGCCAAGCGTTTTTGTCAGTAACGACAAGACGTTTTGTGACCTTTATTTTCTGCTTACTTGTGTTGCCAACAGAAGTCTGAGCGAAGAGCGATTGAGCTTGTGCAGCAGCATGTTGTGCTGCGTTTTCAGCATCACGTTTCTCTTGCTCTGCTGCAAGCTTGCGTTGCTGCTCTTCCTTGGCTGCTTCATCAGCCTTACGGATAGCCTCTTCTTTAGCCTTACGTTCAGCCTCGGCAGCGGCAGCTTCAGCCTCCTTGCGCTTGCGTTCTTCTTCGGCAGCTTTCAGTTCTGCCTCCTTGCGCTTGCGTTCCTCTTCGGCAGCTTTCAGTTCTGCTTCCTTGCGCTTGCGCTCCTCCTCATCTTTGATGCGTTGGATTTCTTCTTGCTTTTTGCGCTCTTCCTCGGCAGCCTTGCGTGCTTCCTCTTCCTTGCGTTTGCGTTCCTCCTCTGCCTTACGTGCTTCCTCTTCCTTACGTTTGCGTTCCTCTTCTGCCTTCTTGATTTCAAGAAGTTCAGCAATCTTAGAATCAAACTTCATAAGAAGTTCTTCACGTGTAGCAGTGACAGTCTGCTTATAAGACGCAAGCAATGATGCGGAAATTTCCTTGTACGCGCCGTTCATAATATCCTTTGCGTCATTCTCTTCAATTTCAGAAGAGTATGAAGGCTTGTTATTAACGAACAGATGCCCGAGGTCAAGAACATCAGAACACTCTGTAATACGTTTCTTAACTTCATCCTTGTTATCAAGGGTAAGAAGAGAGAACGTATTATTAAGTGAGTTGATAGCAGCAGAAGAATGCTCAGTAAGAAGATTGTTGAGCGTATCAATAGTATCAGTCTTCAACTTAATCTTAGCCTCCTTAATGCGCTCTTGTCGCAAGCGTTCTTGCTCTGCTTTCTTCTGTTGTTCTAGCTTGTAGGCAGCATACTCATTGCGCTTCTCCTGAATCTTATAGACAACAGAATCTGTATTCTTGGCAGAGATAAGGCTCTCCATCATCGTAAATCCTTTACGGACAATATCGAACACTTGGGTAACACCCTTACGTTTCTCCGTCATTGCTTTCTCTGTCAGTTTAGCCTTCTTGATAAATTCAGCAGCTTTCTCGTCAAGAGCATCATTCATACCAGACGCACTAATATCAGACAGAAGAGATTCACCTGCCTGAACACATGCCTCATAAGACTTTCTGTTAGCTTGCACCGCATTTTCTGTATCGGATTTGAGCGTTGCAATCTGTCTTGTAATATTGTTGGCTTGTTGTTGTACCAACTGCAATTCTGTATTTTCAGCCATACTTTATAAATTAAAATGGAGAATCATCGTCAACCTTTGCCTTAACACCATTTTTCTGTGTCTCAGTTTGCGAAGCACCAAAAGCTTCTTGTTGTTGCTGTTGTTGAGGTTGGCTGTCAACATCAGCTTGCAACATACCGCCAAGACCGACAGGTAACTTAGGATAAGTCTTAAAAGCATGCTTACAAGTCTTAGAGATAAGGAATCCTGTATCAATATCCTTGAAGTACGTTCTGCCATCATTACCAACATAATTACCGCCATAAAGAGCGTTAGCCTTATGGTCTTGACCGCCAAATTTAGCAGAATATTCACGCAATCTGTCGATACCTTCGCGGTCAAGAACGAAGTAATCGTATGAATTGTTTGGAAGGATAATCTTTACATAACAAGCAACGATATATGAATTTGCTGGTCGTGGATAAGTCTTCACATAATCAACAAATTTATGACCGTCACGCTCACCGAAGCGGAAATCATCGCAATCATATACCACTACAGGGTTGTCACAACGAAGAATCTGTCCAGCTCTTTGACGAAGAAGAATCTCACCATATCCTGTATATGTAATCTTAGCCGTATAAGTTGATTGTCTGGTATTCTTGTCGTAGTTGCTATAACCCATAAGGTAACAGAGTGTTGCAGTTCCTTTTTCTAGCGACAATCCGTTAATCGCCAAGTTCATGAAGGCATCGTGAATATTCAACGATGTAGCTTTTTCGAGATAACCCTTAAATGAGCCGTTGAGAAGCTCATTATTAAACAGAGCCTTCTGTTCTTCAAAGAACACTTCTCCACCATCTCCGAACTTCTGATTGTACACCTCAATAAACTTATCCCTTGCCAAGTCGCAAATCTGATTATGAGGCGTTTTATTTAACTGTTCTATATCCATTTGTATAGATTTTAAAATTAGTGAACTCTATCAATATAACTAAAGTACGTCTCCACCATTACCGAACCAGTAGTTGTAGGTCTTTCGTAATAATGTGGAATCGTACCTAACTTTCTGCCATCACCATCTTGGTAATTCAGAAAAATAGCTCTAGCCGCCACTTCTCTTGACTTGTTTGCAGTAAGTTCCATCAAGCAAGCGTGTAACTTGCGTTGATGGATTACTGCATTAGCCATTTTTGACGGCATAGATGCTATAAGTTTGTCGATTCTACTCATTCTTTTCCTCTTTGTTTTCGGAAGATGGGGCGTGATGCTCGAATACATCGAAGACCTTTGTTTCGTTGAGACCTACGATGTCGTAATCAATCATTGTCTTGCCCATCGCCTCATCAATATATCGAAGAGCACGTGCCAACGACTTAGCTTGAACCAGATAAGTTACGTTAGAACGCTTCTCCTTCCAACTCTTCTCATCAATCGTGATAAACTGACACTTTGCCTTGTACCACTTATCATCATCATCCAAGTCAGAGAAGAAAATCTCGCCATAGTTGGTTTTCTTTGCGCTTGTAACGGCAGAATCACCACTAATATCGCAACTCATTTCATCAATGATAGATGTTTCTGCCTCGGTGCAAGAAAGTGCATCAACAACATAAAGTTCGTTGACTACTTTTTCCGAGCCATCCTCCATTGTTTTTTGGTACTTGATTCTAGTCTCATACCAAGATGCTGTTCTTACTCTCATTACTCACCATCCTTTCCATTATCAGCCAAAGAAGCAATCTTATCAAAGAGTTCTTTGGCAACATCGCCTTTGATTTCGATGCACTTTACGTTGCCGTCACCATCGTTGTCACCATCACCGTCACCTTCACCATTGTGGAGTGTTTCGTTTTCGCTCTACAGGCGTTTGCGAAGAGCCAAATTCTCGTTGTTGTGCAACAACTGGTCGAGAATCAGTACACAGTTTGTCTTATCAATTTCTTTGTCATTGCGAACAACCTCATCAGTACCATTGATGATTTTCACCAATTCCTCGTACTCTTCCTTGGTCTCACAGTTACGTGCGACACAACCGATAACCTTAAAGCGGTCAATCTCGAAAACCAACTTAATTTTGTCTTTTGCCATAATAGCTACATATTTAATTAATTAAACAATAATAATATTTCTCTTTCTACTCTTTTCTTTTTGCATCGCTTTACGCTAGCCTTGCAAAGTTCAGTATTATTTCTGTAATAATCTCTTTGCTTTTGCAGTCTTTCTTCACGATTTCTCATATATCTTTCGTGGTCGAGCTGGCTACGCCTTGATTCGCTTCTCATTTTGCTAATCTTCTTTATCCCAACCTAGCATCATCGCTATTGCGCCAGCAACTGCGAACATAAGAGCGGTTGCAGCAAGCGCAAATAAAATTATACTCATAAATCAAAACATTTGATAACTTTCTTGCCGCATACAGTCTTGCTTGCGAAGTTGATTATCTCAGCAGCAACTACAAGAACAAGCATAACAACGAGATAGCATATATAATACATACCTTTCATTATCCAAAAGTTTTTTTAATCTTTTCTATCTTTTCAGAATTTAATCTACGATAACAATCGAAGTAACCAGTTACATATATGGAGAATAGATTCAAAGCTCTCATATTAAAGTAACCATCGTCACAAAAATCCAATATCTTACAAACTAACGACCAAGGCTCATTTGGGTCTAATCCCATAATTTTCATACGCTCAAAATCGCCTTTTGTCAATGGGTCTTTCTTTAATTCTTCAATCGTTAATCTCGCCATTATACACCTCCCAGACTTTGAAAAAAATGAGCCTCGGCAGTTGGCAAAATTTAAGTGATGAATCCTACAAGGATTGTATTGACTATTTCCCGATGGTCGGTCGGAACTGCCTTGGCTCGTTAAACATTGACCTACTCTAAAGACATCTAAAGTACCGATGATAGCCACCAAATTTCAAGAGTGCTACTATTTCTAGCAGTGTCGTACCATTATCGTTCTTGCCCAAGGAACACTATCATCGGTTGGGCTTGGTTATGAAAGAAAATAATATCCAAAGAATAATCGGTGCAGTGCTCAGACTATTACATAGTGAACATCACGCAAGTTCCACCACACCGATTCACGTGAATTGCATATATAATGGGCAAATGAAAAATTACATATCGAACAATGTAGGTGCATTTGTATCAGCTTCGGCAGCTTTGCAATTCTTTACAGCTTCATTAAAGTAACTATCCTTTAATTCAAAGCCGACACCAAAGCGACCCATCTTAATTGACTGATAAACCTCAGAGCCGATTCCAAGGAATGGTGTAAGAACCTTATCACCCTTGTTACTCCAAAGAGTTATTGCTCGCTCGATTGTTTCAAGTTGTAATGGGCAAATATGCTTCTCGTCATTCTCGTCACGACCCTTAATACCATTAAGTGTTTTAGAATAATCAATATCCATCCACACTGGCGAGGCGTACTTTTGCCAAGTATCAACAGATATATCACAATGAACTGGGTGTTCATGCTCGCCTTCCTTACGGAATACCATAAGATAGTCAGGGATGCCGACACGACTCATAGCCGCATCTTTCTTTACTTGCTTATGGAGAAGACCGAGTGCCTTTGTTCTCTGCATTTCAGTTACAGGATTCTTCCAAATCGTTACCCTAGAATGATAAATGAAACCTACTTCTTGGAATGCTTCAAGAATCATACCAGAGAAGTCACGAAGACCAATATATCCTTCCTTACCTTTTTGGATAGGCAAGTCCATGCAATGAACAGCAACGTTACGACCGCTCCAAAGAACTCTGTATAGTTCTTTAACAAGATATTTGAAGGCAGTAAAGAACTCCTTATAGTCCTTTGAGTTACCCATATCTTCCAACTTATCGGAATATGTGTAAAGTTCCGCAAATGGTGGAGAGAAAATAGAGAAACCTATACTCTCATCGGGAACATTCTGAATGAGCTGTACGCAATCACCTAGGCGAATGTCACAGTTTTTTGATTGATACTTATTATCAACTTCCATCTTCTTTAACTTTATCTGATTATTGATGTTACGACACATAGCTTCGGTCATAGACTTCTGCATTTCGAGGAACTGCTTTTGCTTTTCCTCGAATGATGATTTCACGTTCTGCATCGTATCAAGAGTAATGATGTGGATATTCACCTCATCTTTCTGACCGAAACGATATGAACGTCTGATACCTTGATAGGTAGCTTCAAATGAAAAATCAAGTGAAGCAAACATCTGATTACGGCAGTTCTGATAGTTAAGACCGAATGATGCAATCTTCAACTTAGTGACAAGCACTCTGAACTCGTTATTGGCAAATCCGAGCAACTTATCTTTCTTGTATTGCTTGCTATCACTACCTTTAACCTCAACTGCATCGGGAATCAGCTCACGAAGAACCTTACCTTCCTCATCTTGCCCAATCCAGATAATCCAATTCTCAGAAGAAGCATTAACAATCTCAGCAACTCTTTCAAGACGTTGCTTGATAGTTCTTCTAAGCTCTTTATGGAAATCCGTTGCAGACACTGCCATATCATTAAAGAGAGCACCGTTATCTTTCTTTTCGGTAACGATGTAATCTTCAATAACATTCATCGGTGGAAGGATATATCCATCATCGCTAAAACCAATATCAGATGGTTTACTGAGCATGACTGCCCAAGTAGAAACGAAATCCCAGAAGTCTTGTTGTGCATGACCTTTCAGTCTCCAATCAGATGTAGAGCCGCCATCATGTACAAAATACATCGCAAGCATTTCGTTTCTTGTCATAATATTCAAGAACTCTGCATGATTACAAAGCTCGGTTGTATCGTTTGGAGAAGGCGTTGCAGTGCAACATAACTTATAAGGTGTATTTTTGAAATCCTCAATAAGTGCGGTTCTTGTCTTTCCAGCAAAGTTCTTCAATATTGAACTCTCATCAAGAACGACCCCCCCAAACAGATAAGCATCTATGTTATCCATATTATCATAGTTGGTAATATAGATACCAGTATCCAAGTCCTGGTCAAATGTAGTAAGAGCAATCTCAGTTACTTTGTACCCGAAATGAACTCCTTCTTTGATTGTCTGACCTATAACACCCAATGGCGCAAGAATAAGAACAGGTTTATTAATGTGATTTACCACTTGCTGTGCCCACTCTAATTGCTGGTACGTCTTTCCCAATCCACAGTCCTCAAACATCGCAAATCGACCAACTTTCAATGCTCGCTTAACACAATACTTCTGAAATGGGAATAGTTGAGGACTCAAATCGCTATCCTCAACATCAAAACCGCTTTCTTGAACGGCAGTCTGTTTCTCAGAAAGAAATTTCAGATAACCGTCTAATTCTTTTATATTCATATATTAAACTGTTTTTAAAAGGATGCTTCGTTTCCGAGGTTTCAAAAGACACACCATCTGCCAAACTTACGAGAGGTTTTATTTCCCCTTGGTGTGTTTTCGATTCATACTCTTGCCCAAAGAGCAACTCCACATCCTATCTACGACAACCTTAGTCGGCGTAGGGGCGGTTTACATAACTAACTATAAATTTTAAATAAATTATGAATGAAATTAAATCTCACAATAACTGTTTCCGTCAGGTGGGTAGTCGATTATCTTCCATTCGTTCTTCTTGATATGGATAGCTTCACGAAAAACCACAAACGGCTCACCATTATGACGTTTCTTGTTGTGTTCGACAATCTTACTGATACACCCCTTGGCAGTTATTCTGAACTCCCTGAGAGAATGAGTGTACTTTGATTTTACGTCACAGACAATCAATTTTCCGTATTCCCAAAATATGAAGTCTGGTTTATAGCTATGACCGCTAACCATCAGTCTTTTATCGTACCGAACCTTTGTTTTGAGCTGTTTCGGCACAATCATATAAATGGATTTGAATATGCTGAGTTTCACTTGTCTATGAATACAAGAAACTCTTTTATCAGCAAGAAGAATTTGGTGATACAGATATTCTTCTTTACTATCGTACTCAGTACCATCTTTCGATGTGTACTTGTGTTGAATAACCCTAGCAGCAGCCATAGCTAATATTCTTTAGATACGTTGCTCGGATTCCGAACTAGTTGTTGGTAAGCAGCATCACCGAACTTCTGCCATTCTCCTGTCGCAAATTCAACAAGCCAATCATTTGTATGAGCAATCAGACAACCTCTAGTCTTGTTGTCTTTGAACTGACAAGTAATTGACTTGCCATCTTCACCGACATCAACCGACTGCAAGCATTTCAGACCTTGCAGCGTTTTCAAGTGGTCTCTGTGAACCTTTATACTATATATAATCTTCATGTTCTTTTCGTAAAAAACCTTGGCGGCAGACTAACTTAATAATCTGACCGCCAAGGAAAAACAGCCTAATTTTAAAATTTAATCATTTTCTTATGACAAAGTAAAAAAAAATGCGCCCCTAGATGGAATCGAACCATCTTCTCTACAATACTGGTCGGAGCTTTAAATCTACGTATGTAGCGCATTACCTAATTGCTTTAAGGGCAAAACTCAACGACTTATCCCAAGCAGTTGAGAAAAAAAATAAATTATTTAAGTAAACAAAAACACTTAAAAAAGTGTTTAATAAATAAAGCACTACTACTTTCACAAGCAGAAGCACATAGATGAAAAAATTGTAGTAGTTCCAGACTGAATCGAACAATCTCTAAGAGAACCAAAATCTCTTGTGCTGCCGTTACACCATAGAACCAGAAGCATCATATTCTCACGAACTTGATGCTAAAACTTAGAAAACTAATTAACTTTACCTTATAACCTTATAACCAAAAAAAATGAATGTTGCAGGTGCAGAATTCGAATCTGCGACCTCTAGGACATGAACCTAGCGAGCTACCACTGCTCCAACCTGCGATTTGTGCAGCCTATCTTCACAGACAGACTGCATTGCCATCATTGTCAAATTCAAATTCAAATTTTGTTAATTAAAATATAAACAAACAAGTAATCAAATAAAATATTTATGCAAAAACATTTATAACTTTGGAGATATTGCCGGATTCGAACCAACATTTCCATACGATAAGAACGGTATCTTCTAGTTGTATGACGTGCTTCCATTTACACCAAGTATCTCTTTGTTGTTATTTAATTAAAGTATTGAGAAGTAATCTCTACTTTAAGTAGTGTTTAAGTCTCATTCTTTGACTCAACTCTGTTCAGAGTTGGCTAGACTGCTATCTCTGAATTATCATTATCCTTTGCTTTCCACGACAATTCTTCTCGCTTGACTGGATGCCAATATCATTTCCGTGGTAGTTCATCAGTGATAATTTCATCAATAACAGAATTACTAGTCTTACGTATATCGCATACCCTTTCGTAATATCACCGCGTGCCAGTGCCGCTCCTTTACTACATTTCTTATATGCGCATACTATTCTGTGCATTTTATCAATATGCCAAAGAACTCTTCTCTAGCTTTCAGTTTCATCACTTGTAGTGATAATCTGATTCTAAAAGAATTGCGGTTTCAGCAGGATTCGAACCTACGACCTATCGGTTAACAGCCGACCGCTCTAACCATCTGAGCTATGAAACCATATTGGGCGAGCATATAAAAAAAATAGTTAAAGACTCGCTCATCCACCACACTTGGTGATATTAAACAACAGAACTCTAATATATACGATGGCTTTCAAGCAGATTATCTATATCGCTTGCAAGGAAGAATGCAGAGTGACCTATCATGCAGTGTGGTAACTTTCCACTCTTTCTCAACTCAACTATGAACGACTTTCCCATACCTATGTATGATGCAGCTTCATCAGTTGATAGCCATTTCTTAGCAATCTTTTCAACCACTACTTTCTTCTTCGGTGTTGCCATTTTATTATTCTCCTATTACTTTTCAAGCATCCTTTGCAGAAATGCTTTTTCGTTTTCTAGGCATTGTACTCGTTCTTCAAGCCTTGCCTTTTCGATTCGTAATTGTGTTGCGTCATCTATCTGACCTATCATTACAGGTGCATCACCTTTTCCGTAGGCGAGCCATTGTAAATCAACCTTTAGGTTAGAGCAAATAGCCATCATAGCTGCCTTGGTAAAATTCTGCTTACCTCTTAGCATCTTTGATAGGTTAGAGCAATCGAGACCAACATCAATCGAAAACGACCTTGTGGACTTGTAGTTGCCCAACTCTATAACCTTTGCAACCCTCTGACGAACCTCTTCTTGATTATATTCTATCTTCATTATTTCTCTTCAAATAACTATATTTAACCAAAAAAGTTTGGTGGAACGAAGTTAAATAACTATCTTTGCAGTGGATAAATAGCTTAGACGGTGTTTTGAACTCCGTCCCACCTTTTTCGTCTATCAGTGTTGTAACTGATTAACGATTGCAAAGGTACGGAAATAACCTCAAATAACCAAACTTTTTGACGAGAAAGTTTCGTTATTCTTGGTTATTTAACCTTTATTTACGAAAGATGGCGCATAATGTGTAATTTCTAAACAGATTTTAAGAATTATGAATGATATTGCGAAGAACTTAAAGTTTTGCTTCGACATAAGTAAATTCAAGTCGATGTCTCAGTTTTGTAAGGTGATAGACATAGACCAAGCTAATCTTAATAAAAAGATGAGCGAAAGTAATACAAAGTATTCTTTCACCAAGAATGATATTCAAAAGATTTGCTACAATCTTGGTTTGAGAAAAGAGTGGCTAGAAAACTCGGATGGCGAAATGTTTGATGATAAAGCTGCCGTTAGTCCAAGTGACTGGGTTTTCGGTAAAGACAGAACACCTAATATAAATATGGTGAACGAGGATAATGCCCACCACAATAAACAGATTGTTAGCAATAATGATTCGAAAGAAGTAGAGTTGCTGAAAGAACAGATTGAAGACCTGCGCAAGCAAGTAGAGAGCAAGGATGCTCAAATCAAGCAGCTAATGGATTTGCTTGCAAAGAAGTAGGAATGCAAGTAATATGCAAGTAAGGTATAATTTTAACACAATATGAAAACAAAGAAACTATCAGTAAACACTATATGTGTGAGGGGTGGATATACCCCAAAAAATGGTGAGCCGATTGAAGTGCCAATTTATCAAAGCACTACTTTCAAGTATGACAACTCTGAGG
>OGJO01000602.1_pt1 | contig 19358 bp, 10 predicted proteins | sample 1572121 | NCBI WGS metagenome assembly OGJO01 (sample SAMEA2582081, study PRJEB24529) | metagenome | biome: Human gut stool | place: China | collected 2011
TCTTGGTGAAGATGGTTGAACCTGCCTTGAGAAGGTAAATACCATCATTCTTGGTAGCAAGATAAATGTTGCCCTTGTTGTCTTGCCTGATATCTTGTGTGTTAAGTTGCTCTGTTCCCATGATGCGTGAAACAAGCTTGCCGTTCTTTTCTTTCCGATACAGCTTTCCGTTTTCCAGGATAATCCAGAGCCTTTCTTGTTTGTCTTCCAGAATCTTATGTATGAATTTCAGGTTCTCCACTTCTCCTTTCATGGCGTAACAGGCGTTTGCATCTATTTTCTTGGTCATGATGCCGTAACCGGAGGTAACGACAGCAATATCGCCATTGTGCAAACGGCTTACCTGGGTAACGTAAGTGTTTATAGGCTTATTTCTTGAATCGAGCATAGGTACGTTGCTGAACCTTTTACCATTAAGTATAAGCAGCGACTTGTTTGTTCCCAGCACAATACGCCCCTTTTCATCCTGTGTTATACTGTTGATGTAGTTGCTGTTGAGCCCGTCACTGTTATCGTAGGTTTTTCTGATGACCATAAAGTTATAGCCATCATAGATATTCAAGCCGTTACGGGTGGCAATCCAAATGAAACCATTTGAATCCTGGAACACCTGAGTGGCAAGGTTGCTCGAAAGCTGGTTGTCTGAATTGAAAAGTTTTCCTCGCTGCGCCATCATATTCTGCGCAGTGAGACAGAAGATAAACATCAGTAAAAGACCGATGTATCTCATTGTTCTGAGGTTTGATTTCATGGAAATCATCATGATTCTTGGTTTCATTGTCTTTTGGCTTTTTTATATTCGTTTGCAAAAATACGAAATAAATGGGAGAATAAAGCATGGTAAAGTATGTTTTTTATAAGTTTATGCTAAAAAGATGTTAAAATGTTACGTAGGGTAAAGATAATGTTACATGTGGTACAAGGGAAAAACTATTGGTTACTTATTATAAAGTATATATCTTAGATTAGGAGTATCTTTGCATCGATTTTTAAAGAAGTATATTTCAGAACATTTAGGTTAGTTAGGTTTATACATAATAGGTTTGTAGATAGGTTTAGAATTTCTAAAAGATTTTGATATTATGGTTTTTATATAGAATCATGATTAATTGGTTTTCGGGAATGGTGCGTAGTGATTACGCGCCATTCTATTTTAAAAGACCAGCGTCCTTTTCTGTAGACTTGAACTTGACAATCCTTCATGAAAAAATAAAGTGACTGACAAATAATGATAAATCTAAAAATAATTATAACAATGAACAGAAAGAAAATGTTAATATCACTCGCTATGGCTATGCTGTCAATGGCGGGACTGGCTGCAGATAATCTGCCGGCACTTCGTGTGCAGGGTAAGAACCTGGTGGATGCCAACGGTAAGACCGTTGTCTTGCATGGTGTGATGGACACGCCTAATCGATACTTCAACAATTGGAGATGGCAGTCGTGGAAGGCTGACTATACGGATGCTGATGTGAAGCCTTGTCTCGCTTATTTCGAGAAGATTTTTACTGCCATCACCGATCATTCCCAGGGTGCTTACTGTGATGTGTTCCGTCTGCACATGGACCCATGCTGGACCAGTGGTACCGAGAGTCTGAACTCTGGCTATATGAGCTATTATGAAAATAATGGTGCCGAGACTACTGGCGAGGCAAATATTACCAAGTTTTACTTACCTTATTATAAGAAATATCTCCAGTCCCTCTTTATTCCGCTCATCAAGCAGGCTTTGGCTCATGGACTTTATGTAGTGGTTCGCCCTCCTGGGGTTTGCCCTCCAAAGCTCACAGTAGAGGAATATAACAATGCCGCCACCAAGAGGAAGTGCTATCTGTATTATCTTCTCAATATATGGCATGAGTTTGCTTCCGATCCATATATCCAGGAACATTCCGGACAGATTTCCATTGAGCTAGCCAACGAGCCAATCTCCATCACGTGGAATGGCAGTTCTGACAATGGAGCTATGAAGGAATTCTTCCAGCCTGTCGTGACCAGGATTCGCTGCGATGGATTCAATGGCATCATCTGGGTGCCGGGCACCACTTGGCAGCAAAACTATCGTGACTATGTAAAGCATCCGATAGTAGACTCGCAAAACAATCTGGGTTATGCCGTTCACTGCTATCCAGGCTGGTATAGGTCAGGCTCGGGCAACAATGACAATACCAACAAGGAGAAATTCTACAATGCATTCCTGGATGCTGTGCCAGTGGCGAAGACCAATCCTATCATCGTGACCGAGATAGACTGGAGCCCATACAAGCCAGGCTCAGGCCACAAGGACGAGCAGGGCAACTGGGTGGAGAGCAACTATGGCACTTGGGGCACCGCTACCACATCAGGTTTTGGTGAAGGATGGAAGTATATCCACGACAAACTGGGCAATATCAGCATGACGCTTCAAGGCTCAGGACTCTACTTCGACATCGACACTTATCTCAAGGACAAGGTTGTGGAGCCTGCGTTCAAGGGAGTAGACGAGGCTTGCGGCGAAGCTTGCTTTAAATGGTACAAAGAGTGGTATTTGAAACAAAATACAACAGGAATTAAACAATTAGAAACCCAGGCAGATGTGGTTTCCACCTTATATTATAATATAGAAGGAAAAGAAGTTGAAAAGCCAACTGCAGGTGTTTGTATAATAAAACAACTGTTAAGTAATGGAAAAATACGTTCTCGCAAGGTTTTTCTGAAATGATAAACTTTCTGTTACACCACGCAAAGTATGTTTCGAAAGAAATCCATACCTTTGCCGCCGTGAATAAACAGTTTTAGTGCACGCCTAAATTTTTAAAGCATAAATCAAAAATGAATAGAACATGATTGAACAAGTGTTAACAATGAAACGGACAGCAGCCTTATGCTTGGTGGGAGCTTTCTGCAGCCTGAATGCTCAGGCACAGAAGATCCAGGTCAAGGGTAATCTTGTTGACGGTACAGGTGAGCCTCTGATAGGTGCCACTGTAAAACTAAAAGGTAATGCCAGCGTCGGTGCGGTTACCGACTTGGATGGTAATTTCAGTATCAGTGTTCCTTCTGAGAATTCTATCCTCGTATTTACATACGTAGGTATGAAGACCAAGGAAGTAAAGGTAGGTACGAAGAGAGAGATCAAACTTACCCTCGAAGACGACAACGCCATTGGCGAAGTTGTAGTCGTTGGTTATGGTCAGCAGAAGAAGGCATCTGTCGTAGGTTCCATCACCCAGACTACTGGTGAGGTTTTGGAGCGTGCAGCTGGTGTCAGCGACGTTGGTTCAGCCTTGACAGGTAACCTCCCAGGAGTTGTTACAATCCAAGGCAATGGTATGCCTGGTGAGGAGGAACCTCAGATTATCATCCGTGGTTCTAGTTCATGGAACAATTCCGACCCTCTCGTTCTCGTTGATGGTATTGAACGTCCTCTGAGCAGCGTGGACATCTCTTCTGTGGAGAGCATCTCTGTACTGAAGGATGCTTCTGCTACTGCTGTCTATGGTGTGAAGGGAGCCAATGGTGTCATCTTGGTTACCACCAAGCGTGGTCAGGAAGGCAAGGCTAAGATTGACGTTGGTTTCAATGCTACGTTGAAAGCTCCTTCTAAGTTGCCTAACAAGTACGACTCTTATGATGCGTTGATGCTTCGCAACCAAGTGGTAGAACGTGAACTGGGCATTTATCCTGAAGGTGTTTCATATCTTCGTCCTCAGTCTTTTATAGACAACTATCGAAACCAGACTACGCAGGAGCAGCGTGAACGTTATGCCAATGTGGATTGGCAGGATGCCCTCTTCAAGAAGAGCGCCATGTCATATAATGCCAATGTCAATGTGAGCGGTGGTACAAGCTTCGTGAAGTATTTTGCTTCTGCCGACTTTGTACACGAGGGTGACCTCTTCCGTGAGTATGATAACGGACGTAACTATAACTCTGGCTATGGATACAACCGTATCAATGTGCGCAGTAACTTGGACTTCTCTATCACTAGAACTACTACATTAAAGGTAAATGTATCTGGTTCTAATGGTGTGCGCAAGGCTCCTTGGAGCAACATGAGCAATAGCGAGTGGCAGATTGGTCAGCAGTGGGCTGGTGCTTATAACATCGCCCCAGATGTGTTCTTGCCACAATATTCTGACGGCACATGGGGATTCTATCCATCTGCTTCCAATGTAAGTAACTCTGCACAGAATCTTGCTATCGGTGGTACAGCACAGGCTACAACCACTCGTATCAATACAGACTTTACCCTTGAGCAGAAATTGGATTTCATAACCAAAGGCTTGAATTTCCGTGGTACTATCTCTTGGGATAATGTTTTTGTTGAGACAGGACGAGGTATCAATGACTTGAATAATGAAGCCCAGACTAAGTATATTGATCCTGAAACAGGTCAGGTTACTTATGGTAAAGAACTTGAAGGAAATAATAAGTTTGATTGGCAGCAAGGTGTGAACTGGTCAACGGAAGGTGGTTCTGTAGATAATAACCAGACTGTTCGCAACCTCTACTATCAGTTGCAGCTCAACTGGGCTCGCAAGTTTGGACAGCATGATGTATCAGCCATGGGCTTGTTCTCACGTCAGGAGAATGCACGTGGTAGTGTGATGCCAACTTACCGTGAGGACTGGGCGTTCCGTGCTACCTATAGCTATGCAGGTCGTTACAACATCGAGTATAACGGTGCTTACAACGGATCAGAGAAGTTCAGCAAGGACAATCGTTTTGCCTTCTTCAATTCAGGTGCTATCGGATGGACCGTTACTGAGGAAAACTTCATGAAGTCTCTTCGTGACAAGCACATCATCGATATGTTGAAGTTCCGTGCTTCCTATGGTGAGATTGGTGATGACAACCTAGGTCCAGACCCATTTGATTCTACTCGTCGCTGGTTGTATATGAGTCAGTGGGCGTATGGCGGCAAGAGTACTATGGATCTCGACCATACTGAGAGCATCTATACATGGTATCGACAGAACACTCTTGGAAATGATAATGTGAAATGGGAAACTGTTAAGAAAACCAACTTCGGTATTGATTATGGTTTCTTGGGAGGCTTGATTACTGGTTCTTTGGATTTCTTCTGTGATCGTCGTAATGACATCTTGATTTTCGGCGCCAACCGTTCTGTTCCTTCTTATTTCGGAACGACAGCACCTACTATTAATAAAGGTAAGGTTCGTACCAGTGGTTACGAGTGGGAATTGAAACTTAATAAGGTGTTTGCTAATGGCTTGCGACTCTGGGGTAATTTCAATATGACCCATGCCAAGAATAAGGTGATTTTGAAGGATGATGCCATCCTTACTCCAAATTATCAAAAGGAGGCAGGATTTGCCATGAATCAGTATCACTCTTATATAGATAAGGGCTTTATCAATAATATTGATGATTTGATAGGTTCTCCGGCGCACGACTCCAATGACAATCATCGTTTGGTTGGTGACTATTACATTGTTGATTTCAATGGTGATGGTGTTGTTGATAGCAGGGACTCGGCTCCTGTAGGTTATAGCAGTAGTCCGCAGAACACCTATAATGCTACTATTGGTTTCGAATGGAAGGGGTTCTCTGCTTTCGCTCAGTTCTATGGAGTAACTAATGTGACCCGTGACGTTTCATTGACAAGCTTTGGTAATATGCTTGATAATGTTTATGATACTGGTACTTGGTGGAATAAGAATCAAAGCAATGCAGAATGTATCCTTCCTCGTTGGGGTGCCACTGCTTCAAGTTACACCTATGGTACACAGTTTATGTATGATGGTTCTTACATTCGTTTGAAGAATGTCGAGATTGCTTATACCTGGACCAAGGGTTGGATTAAGGCATTAGGCGTAAACTACCTCAAGGTTTACTTGAATGGTAATAACCTCTGGCTCTGGACTCGTATGCCTGATGACCGTGAGGCAAATCTCGGTGGTGGTGGCTGGTTGGGAGCATACCCTACGGTTCGCCGCTTCAACTTAGGTGTTAAATTCTCTTTGTAATTATTTAAAAAATATTCAGATGAAAAATAAGATAAAGACATTATTGTTGTCGGGATGCGTCTCGCTGGCTCTCGGTACTTCGCTGAGCTCTTGTCAAGACTACTTGGACAAGGAGCCAGACTCAACAGTTTCTGCAGACGATGCCTTTGCCAATTTCCGTAATTTCCAAGGTTTCGTTGAGGAAATATACAACTGTATCCCTGATAAAGAGAAATGTAACTATTGTCCTTCATGGAACTGGGGTGATGATGAAATCTTCAATCCTGAGGCTGATAATAGAATGACCCATCAGGTTGATTTAGGTAACTTCCGTGCATGGGAAACTACTGGTAACTGGTTAAAGCGTGATGGTGCTTCTACTTCCACTAATAAGTTCGACCACGGTATTTGGAACCATGCGTGGTATTGCATCAGAAAATGTAATCTCGGTTTACAGAATATCGACAAGTTTGTGACTGGAAGTGCTGAAGAGAAAAAACTGATAGAGGGTCAGCTCTATTTCTTCCGTGCATGGTGGCATGAGGAAATGATGCAGTATTTTGGTGGTATGCCTTATGTGGATACTTATCTCGATGCCAATGCCGAGCTGAATTTGCCACGCCTTTCTTATCAGGAATGCGCTGATAAAGCGGCAGCAGATTTCCGCAAGGCTGCCGATTTGTTGCCTATTAATTGGGATAAGACTTCTGCAGGTTTAGCCACACAAGGTAAGAATGATCTTCGCATCAATAAGATCATGGCTCTTGGTTATCTTGGTAAAACCTATCTTTGGGCTGCTAGTCCTTTGATGAAGAATGGTGCGCAGACTGGTGCCAGCAAGAATGGCAAGACTTATGATTATGATCAGGAATATGCTAAGAAGGCAGCTGAGGCTTTTGGTGAACTGCTCTCTCTTGTAGAAGCTGGTCAGACACAATATGCATTGGCAGAGTTTAAGTACAAAGACATCTACAATCATGAGAAATCTGATGATGCCAATAGCTGTTTTTCTGATATATTCTATACCAAGAAGCAGAACTGGAAAATGCCTGGAACGGTTGAAGCTATCTTCCGTGGTCCATCTGCTGATTTTAATGGCTCTAACTGGAACACCTCTAAGGTCTTTGGCCCTAAGGTACAGAAAGTAGTTGCTCATGATAATGTCATTCACCAACCTACGGCCAACCTTGTAGAGGCTTATGGAATGGCTAACGGAGAACCAATCTATTTGGTTGAGAATGGTCAGTATGTACTCAATCCAAAGTCTGGTTTCGACCCTAAGCATCCTTTCAAAAATCGTGATCCCCGTTTCTACCACGATATCGTCTTTGATGGTTTTAAGTATTTGAACGGATCACCTGGTCAGTATGCAGATTTACAGTATTGCCAATTATATACGGGTGGTAATATGCGCCCTATAGAAAATGCAAGCCGTACGGGTTATTTCATTCAGAAGTTGGTGCCTCATACTTGTAATGAAGTGGATAAAGATTACGACTGGGGTGCAGCTTTCCACTGCTATTTGCCATATATGCGTCTTGCAGACATATACTTGATGTATGCAGAGGCTTGTGCTGCATTCGGTGGTGCTACTGGCAAGTCTTCAAACTTTGGTAAGACCGCAGAAGATGCAATTAATACACTTCGCGACCGTTGTGGTGCTGGTCATGTTGCTCCAGAATTTGTTGCAGACAACCATAAGTTCATGGACGAGGTCCGTCGTGAGCGTGAGGTAGAACTTTCTTTCGAAGGATTCCGTTTTTGTGACTTGCAGCGTTGGTTACTTCTGACAGAGGCACCATATAATCAAAAATTCTCACAGGAGTTTGACCGTGTGGAAAGTGCAGACTTCTATAAGAATCATGATCCTAAGGACGCTGAGGTTGCCAATTATCGCAGAGAGTTGATATTGACTCGTAATTTCAATACCAAGCACTATTGGTTCCCATTGCCAATCAAGGAGACTCAGCTCTATCCAGAGTTTAATCAAAATCCTGGCTGGTAAGGTTTAAAATTATAAATTAGTAATACTAAATGAATAATGATAGTATGAATTCAAGATTCAAATCATATAATTATAAGCTTTTTGTAGCAAGTCTTGTGGCTTTGGCTCCTCTTGGTGCCAATGCCAAGACTGCACAGACAAGCGAATCCGATACAGCCAGTGCCGACAAGGAGATGGTTCAGGTGGCTTACCGAAAGGTAGCCAAGGATGACATCTTGGGCGGTGTGTCTGTAGTCGATGTAGAGAACTTGATGAAGAAGAATTACCATACTTATAGCCTCGACAATATGCAAGGTTATGTAGGTGGTTGGAATGGCAATTCTCTCTGGGGTATGGATGCCGACAACGCTGGTTATCTCGTCTTGGTAGATGGTGTGCCTCGTGAAGCTAATAACGTTCAACCAAGTGAGATTGCACAGATTTCTTTCCTCAAGGGTGCGCAGGCTGTGGTGCTCTATGGTAGCAAGGCTGCCAAGGGTGCTGTAGTCATAACCACCAAGCGTGGTCATAATGACGGCTTGAAGGTCGAGGTGCAGGCTAATGCAGGTTTGAATGTAGCAAAGTCTTATCCTGAGTATCTTAGCAGTGCAGAGTATATGACTCTCTATAACGAGGCTCGTCGTAATGATGGTCTGTCTGAGCTTTATTCTGCTGAGGACATCTATAATCATGGAGCAGGTTTGAACCCTTATCGTTATCCTAATCTCGATTTCTATTCTTCTGATTATCTCAGAAAGATGAACAGCCGTTATGAGGCTACTGCAGAAATCAGCGGTGGTGGTAAGCGAGCTCATTTCTATAGCAATATCAACTATTATCGCCAGGGCGATTATTTCAAGTTTGGTGAGGCTAAGAATAATAATACCCAGCGCTTCAGCGTTCGTGGTAATGTGGATATAGACATTACTGATGATATTAAGGCTTGGGTCAACTCCAGTGCAACCTTCTATGATTCTCATTCTGCAAAGGGTAATTACTGGGAAGCTGCTTCTACTTGGCGTCCTAATTTTCCACAGAATGCAGCTCCTCTTATCTCCACAGATATGATAGCCCCTAATGCTAAGGCTGCTTGGGACTTGATGAGCGTTGCGAAGTTGGTTGATGGCAAATACTTCCTTGCTGGTACTCAGGCAAACTCCTCCAATGTTTTTGCTGATATCTATTCTGCAGGAAGTAGTAAATTTACTAGTCGTCAATTCCAGTTTGATACGGGTGTCAATATCAACTTGCACAAGGTGTTGAAGGGCTTGTCTTTCGAGACTCATTTCGCAGTTGACTATGCCACCTCTTATAATACTTCTTTCGATAATAGCTATGCTGTTTATATCCCAACATGGGCTAACGTTGATGGCAAGGATATGATTGTCGCATTGAAGAAGGAAGGTGAGGATAAAAAGTCTGGCAACCAGAACATCAGCGGAAGTACAGATAACCAGACCATGTTTTTCTCTGGTCAGTTCAACTACAACAATACTTTCAACAAGGTTCACAATCTGTCGGCAATGTTGATAGCTTCTGGCTTCCAGCAGTCGAAGTCTGGACAGTATCATAAGAACTCTAGTGCCAATCTTGCATTCGATGCTTCTTACAATTATGCCCAGAAGTATTACGCAGATTTTGGATTAGCTGCCATTCACTCTGCCCAGTTGGCTCCAGGTCATCGTGAGGCTCTCTCACCATCACTTTCTTTGGGTTGGAGACTCAAGAATGAGTCTTTCTTGAAGAATTCCAAGGTGGTAGATGACATGATGATTAGTGTATCAGGTAGTATTATCAATGAGGATATTGATATAGCAAATGGTGACAATCGCTACTATCTCTATCAGAGTATTTGGACTTCTGATTACGGCTATGGATGGTATGATGGATCTAGCGATAAATACACCTATTCAAAAAGAGGTGAGAACAAAGACCTTGATTTTATCAAGCGCAAAGAGTTGTCTCTGAATTTCAAGACATCCCTGTGGCAGAAATTGGTGACATTGGATGCAAGTTTCTTCATCAATTCGATGGAGGGTTATCTCATCTCTTCGCCAACATTCTATCCATCTCATTTGAATACTGGTTATCCAGCGGCTTCGTTTATGCCTGTACTGAATTACAACAATAATCGTAGAGTAGGATTTGATTTCGCAGCCAACTTCAATAAGAAGGTAGGTGATGTGGATCTCTCACTTGGTGTGACAGGTACTTACTATACAACCAAGGCTACCAAACGAGATGAGAACAACGTAGAGCAGTATCAGAACAGACAAGGAAAGGCACTTGATGGCATTTGGGGTTACAAGAGCGCAGGTCTCTTCCAAAGCGAGGAGGAAATCAAAACTTCTCCAGACCAAAGCTATTTTGGTGGAACAGTTAAACCTGGTGACATCAAGTATGTGGATGTAAATGGTGATAATAAAATTGACCAATACGACCAAGTCTTCTTGGGTAAGGGTGGTTGGTATGGAGCACCATTCACGCTTGGTGTCAATCTTACAGCTAAGTGGAAGAACTTTACCTTCTTCGCTCTTGGTACCGGTAATTTCGGTGCTTGGGGAGTCAAGAATAATTCTTATTGGTGGGTAAAGGGCGATAGCAAATATTCTGCTGTAGTTCGTAATCGATGGACAGAGGAAACCAAAGAGACTGCAACCTATCCTCGTTTGACATCTCTTGATGGTAACAACAACTTCCAGACATCAGACTTCTGGATGTACAAGACGGATGCTTTCCGCTTGGCTAAGGTCCAGATAACTTACGACTTGCCTAGTACTTTGTTCCAAAAGACATGGCTTAAGGGGTTGTCGGCATACGTAAGCGGAGCTAACTTGCTTACCATTTCAGGAGAGCGCGAAGTCTTAGAGATGAACGTTGGGTCTGCGCCTCAGACACGCTATTATAATATAGGTGTAAAGGCAACATTCTAATCATTTTAAAATGTAGAAAGAAATGAAAGTAAAAAATATATTTATATTAGCAGCAATGTCGCTTACCTTGGTTTCTTGCTCAGATCTCTTCGAGCCTGCAGAGGAAAACAACCGTGGCTTGGATGAGATTTACAATGAGCCAACATACGCTCAGGGACTATTGGGATATGGTTATGCGATGCTTCCTTACAATACCAAGAGTGTTACTGATATTGCTACAGATGACGCTGTAAGCAATGACTTGACAAATAGCTTTCTCAAGATGGCTACAGGTTCTTGGACTGCTAATAGCGATCCTATGTCTAAATGGACAAATGGTCGTGCTAGTATCCAATATCTCAATATCTTCCTTCAGGAGGTAGATAAGGTAAACTGGGCAAAGGACGAGAATGCCCGTAAGATGTATTGTGATAGCCGTAAAGGTGAAGCTTATGCTTTGAGAGCTCTCAACTTGTATTATCTTTTGATGAATCATGGTGGATGGACAGCCGATGGCAAACTGCTTGGCGTTCCTAATTTGACAGAACCAGAGACTTCTACTGATGATTTCAACAAGCCACGTAATACATTCCAAGAGTGCTTGGATCAAATCTATAGCGATTTGGACGAGGCTGCCAAGCTTCTCCCTCTTGATTACAATGATTTGACTAATGATAACGATGTTCCTGCCAAGTATAAGGAAATCGGAGTAAAGACCGCAGGAGACTACAACCGTGTGTTTGGTTCCATTATGCGTGGTCGTATCAGCGGTCGTATCGCTGAGGCTATTCGCTCACAGGTATCTTTGCTTGCAGCTAGTCCTGCTTTCTCTGAAGGTACAAACGTGGATTATGCTAAGGCTGCTGACGATGCAGCTACCGTTCTTGACCGTATCAATGGTGTGAATGGATTGTCTGCTACAGGAAATAATTGGTTTATGCAAACCAGGGAAATCGATGCGCTTGGCTCAGGTGCTTGTCCTGCTGAAATTCTTTGGCGTGGCAGTCGTACCAATGGTGCTGATGACTGGGATCTTGGTCTGAACCAAGAGTCTGATAATTTCCCTCCGTCTCTTTATGGTAAGGGTAGAATCAACCCAACTCAGAATCTGGTCGATGCATTCCCTGCTGTAAATGGTTATCCTATCAACGATGATCGTTCAGAGTATGATAAGTCGAATCCTTACAGCAATCGAGATCCTCGTCTTGACCTTTATATCATTCATGATGGTAGTACTTATAAGGGAAAGACCATTCATACAGACATTACGACGGCTAATAACAATGATGGTTTGAATAAGATTTCCAATTCTACTCGTACAGGCTATTACATGAAAAAGCTGTTGCGTGAGGATTGTAATCCTGACCCTAATGCAAAGAATGCTCAGTATCATTATCCTGTGTATATTCGCTATACTGAGATATTCCTCGATTACGCTGAGGCTGCCAACGAGGCTTGGGGACCAAAGGATAAGGGAACTCACAACTACTCAGCTTACGATGTAATCAAGGCAATCCGTGAGCGTGCCGGAATTGGCGAGTTTGACGAGGATCCATACTTGGATGAGTGCGCTGGTAGCAAAGAGAAAATGCGTGAGTTGATTCGAAACGAGCGTCGTTTGGAACTTTGTTTTGAAAATAAGCGCTTTAATGACCTTCGCCGTTGGAAAGCTCCTCTAAATGAGGCTGCGCGTGGTGTAGAAATCACTTCAGAGGCTGGTGTTCCATCATACAAAGACATGAAGGTTGAGGATCGCAGCTATAAAGATTACATGTATTACGGTCCTATACCACAGAGCGAAATGTTGAAGTGGAGCAACTTGCAGCAGAATAAGGGCTGGGAAGTAAAATAATAACGACTAATATTTAAAATGATGAAAACAATGAAGATAAGCAAATATTTGTCCATGGCTGCATTGGGAATCTTGGCTTTAGGCTTTAACTCTTGTGAGAATGGCGACCAAGAATTTCCTGATTATGAGGGCGGTACTACTGTATATTATCCTTATCAGTATATCGAACGTTCTGTAGTTTTAGGCAATGATGAGAATCGCGATAATACGGATGATAACAATCATGTATTGTATATCGTATCTACAATGGGTGGAGCATATAATGGAAAAAACATCACATTGAATGTAGATGTTGATAATTCATTGTGTGACAATCTGTATTTTGAGGATGGAGTCACTTCTGTAAAGCCAATGCCTAGCAATTATTATACAATTCCTACCAAGACGGTTGCGTATAATGGGAAATTGCAGGGACGTCTTCAGGTTAAGTTGGAGGATGCTTTTTTTGCTGACCCAGATTGTGCAAAGAATACATATGTAATCCCAGTTCGCATCAAGGATATGGTGGGAGCCGATTCTATTCTTTCGGGTTCTCCTATCGTTGCAGGTACAACTCCTGTTCGTACTGATGCTTCAGCTTGGTTTATTGTTCCTAAGGATTATATCCTTTATTGCGTTAAGTTTATGAATCCATGGGATGGCTTTTATTTCCGTAGAGGAACTGACAAGATTACAGTGAATGGACAAACTCATGAGGTAAAGCGTGAAGGTGCAACTATTGAAAAGGATGAAGTGAGTCGAATTACAACCAAGAGTTTGAAGGAATGTAATTTCGAAGTCTCTGTAAATAAAGCTGACGGCTCTAAGGTCACTTGCAACTTGAAACTTACGTTCGATGATAATGGTAATTGTACCGTTTCTTCTGATACAGAGGGCATGACTGCTTCTGGTACAGGTAAGTTTGTAGAAAAGGGAGCAAAGTTGGCTTGGGGTAACAAGGATCGTGACATCCTGACTCTCAAATACAAGGTTGATTTCGGTTCTGGCATTGTTTTGGAAACATCCGATCAGTTTGTTGCCCAGACTCGTGGTAACACCAATGGTGTTGTTCAATTCAGTCCTCAGTATATCAGGAAGTAATATTCTTGATAGATAAGTGTCATTCTAATAATTTGATTATTATGAAATTGAAAAATATTAATTTAGGTTTAGGCTTGATGGCTCTCTTGGCTTTGTCTTCTTGTGCTGATGACAAGTTCTCGGAGTACAGAACTGATATGACCAAGAATTTGAAGGAATATCAGTATCTGAATAACTACGAGCCTTTGAAGAAATACGTGGAAGATATGAAAGCTGCCGGCAAGTGCAATCCCGACTTTAAGTTGGGCATTGCGCTTGAAGCAGCCGAATTCAACAAGCAGGCACTTGTATATTGCCTTGCTGGTAGCAACTTCGACGAGATGACTGCTGGCAATGCGATGAAGTATGCTTCTTGTGTGGATAACAAGGGTGTGATGAACTTCGACAATGTCAGTTCCTTTGTTGCCAATGCCAAGGATGCAGGTTTGACCATCTATGGTCATACGCTCGCTTGGCACTCTCAGCAGAACAACAAGTACCTCAACTCTTTGATTGCCGATAAGGAAATCAAGGTAGATCCTAGCCAGAAGGTAGATAAGGTGGATTATGAGCTTGATTGTTCTACACTTTCTAGCTATAGTTGGACAGGTGCACCTGCCACTGTTACTACTGAGTGGAACAAAGATGGTGCGGTGGTAATCACCAATCCAAAGGCAGTGGATCCTTGGTATGTCCTTCAATATTGGTTGGTTAATGGTATTACGTTGACCGAGGGCAAGGAGTATAAGATGACCATCGAGTGTAAGGCTGAAGGTAAGGAAGATGCCAATATCCGCTTTAAGCTTGGTGACTGGGGTGGTGGATTCTCCAAGAACTTCTCCATTCCTGTAGGCAAGGGTTATCAGAAAATTGAGTTCAATGTGACTCCTACGATGGCTAGCAATGGTCTCTTCTTCCAGCATGGTGACTTCGTTGGTAAGATTTACTGGAAGTCTGTTACCATTTCTCACTCAGAGGCACCTGTAATGGAGGTAGAGAAAGAGGTATGTAGCCAAAGCTATACTGATGGTCCTTTCCCATTCTTTGCAATGGGATGTGAGCCTCCTGTAGTAAATGGTGCCATTCACTTTGTACCAACAGGCACTTGGTCTCAGTTCTTCATCAGCCCAGGAAGCAACAATCACTTGGATGCAGGCAACTATGTCGCTTATCTCGACTTGACTTCATCAGCTGATGCTTCAGGCGTACAGTTGACCGCTCAGAATGGATGGGGTGGTTCGGCTCAGCAGCTGACAGTGAATGTACCTGTTTCGGCAGGTCGCCACAGCATCAAGTTGAACCTTCCTGAGATTGAGGGTGGCAACTATGATTTCATCTTGAAGCCTCAGACTGCTGGTGCTACCTTGGATGTTCATGGATTGCGTATCTGTAAGGTGACGAAGATGAATTCAATTCCTCTTACCGATGAGGAGAAGAAGGGTGTTCTTACTACTGCCATGGGTACATGGATTGATGGCATGATGGCGGCTACTGATGGTTATGTTACATCTTGGGATGTTGTGAACGAGGCGATCTCTGGTAAGAAAGGTGCTGATGGATTCAATGAGTTGCAGCATGCAACTAATGCTCCTGCTTCTGATGTAGTCAACAGCTTCTACTGGCAGGATTATCTCGGTGATATCGACTATGTTCGTACTGCCGTTAGAGATGCACGTAAGAGCTTTGCTGAGCACAATGGTGATCCATCTAAGTTGAAGCTCTTTATCAATGACTACAACTTGGAAGGTTACTGGGATAAGCACGCTAAGCTGAAGAGCTTGATCCACTGGATTGGTTTGTGGGAAGATCCTAATGCAGAGGAGCCTGTTGTTATCGATGGTATTGGTACACAGATGCACGTAACATGCTATGGTGATGCAACTAAGCAGGCTAAGCTTCAGAGCGACATCGAAGAGATGTTTAAGTTGCTGGCTAAGACAGGTAAGCTCGTCAAGATTTCTGAGCTTGATATGGCTTATGAGGATGAGGCTGGTACTTCTGTTACCTTCGACAAGATGACTGAGGAGCAGCACAAGCAGATGCGTAGCTTCTATACATTCATCATCCAGAAGTACTTCGAGCTGATTCCACAGGCTCAGCAGTATGGTATCACTCAGTGGTGTGCTACCGATTCTCCTGATACCACAGGTGCTTGGCGCAAGGGTTGCCCAACTGGTCTCTGGGATAGCAATTATCTCCGCAAGCACACTTACGCTGGCTTCGCAGCTGGCTTAGGTGCTCCAGAGTATTGGAAGGAGAATGCAGAATAATGTTAGAAAAGAACATTAGTTTTAGGTTTTATCATATAGATTAACCGAAATGATGTTAGTCGTGATAGGTCGGTTGTGTCGTGAAGACACGACCGACCTTTTTGCTTTGTAACATTTGTCTTGCAATATGTTAAATGTGAGTCAGTAAATAAAAAATAATTCTGATTTTTGAGGTTGTATCACTTCTTTTTTGTATCTTTGCGCTTAAATATCACTATAATGATATATAATGGCTATTTTATGGCTTAATGTTTACTTAAATGATAGTTAAGTATATGAAAGATTTGTATGAATATTCTACTCCGGAACTGGTGAGATTGCTGGGAAATCGCTTTAGGGAATACAGAATGCGATGCAATTTGACACAGAAGGAAGTGGCTGAACTGACAGGCATTGGTATGACTACTATCCACAAGTTTGAGAATGGATGTGCTAGAAACATTTCGCTTTCTACATTGATTCTCTTGCTCAAGGTGGTGGGACAGATCAATGCGCTTGATAACTTAATGCCCGAATTGCCACCATCCCCTTACTTGATGACCAAGGGAGATAAAAAGGTACAAAGAATTAGACACTGATAATAGCGAATGATTTATGGTTAAGACTTTAAAAGTAATCTTGTGGGATGAGGAAGTTGGTAGGTTGTCGTGGGACGACAAAAGGCAAATGTCCTACTTCACTTATAATCCAACTTTTGTGCATAGGGGTATTGATATATCTCCTCTATGGGCATCCATACGCAACAATAGAGGACTTATGCCTATTTGGGGAGAGGAACAGAGAATTTATCAAAAACTTCCTGCTTTCCTGGCTGACTCATTGCCTGATTCTTGGGGCAATCAGTTGTTTGATCTTTGGAGACAGCAGAATCATCTCTCCAATACGGAAATTTCTCCTCTTGGTAAGTTGTCATTTATCGGTAGAAGAGGAATGGGTGCTTTGGAGTTTGTCCCAGAGTATGAGAGGAGTAAGAAATCAGAGAGGATTGATGTCAATTCCTTGGTTGCACTTGCTGAACGCATATTTACTGAACGAGAGGAGGCTCTGATTTTACCAGAGGAATCTCTTACCATGCAGTCGCTCTTGACTGTGGGAACTTCTGCTGGTGGCAGGCAGCCTAAGGCTATTATTGCTATCAATTCGGCTGATGGTGAGATAAGAAGTGGACAAATCTCGGATCTTGATGGATATGATTACTACTTGTTGAAGTTTGGAAATGCTGATTTCAACTCTGCCGAACTAGAAATGACATACTACGAGCTTGCCGTCAAGGCTGGCATCAATATGATGCATTCTGAACTCTTGACGGTTGATGGCAGCAAGCACTTCATGACGCAGAGATTTGATAGAAAAGATGGGAAGAAGCTTCATACTCAAACTTTGGCGGCTATGTATCCTGAGGCAAATAGTTATGAGCAACTTATTTCTGTTTGCAGGTCGCTCCATTTGCCTGAGGCTGATTGTGAAGAGGTTTATAGAAGAATGATATTCAACGTGCTGGCAAACAATACTGATGATCACAACAAAAACTTCTCCTTCATGATGGATAGGATGGGTAATTGGCGGTTATCACCTGCTTATGATCTTACCTATATCCTCAATATGGGTGGAGTGCAGCCCAATCAAGACCACTGTATGTTTATCAGGTCCAAACTGCGTAATATTTCAAAAGAGGATGTCTTGCAATTTGCATTCGATAATGGTATTCGAAAGCCAGAAAGCCTGATTAATGATGTAAAGAATGCTTTGTTGCAATTTAGAACTGTGGCTGTAAAATATGCAGTGGATGAAAAATGGATAGGCAGAGTGGAGTCTACCATCCTTTCTCATCTGAAAGAATGGGGTGAGTATGAAGATGATAAACCGACGTTATCTGTAGAGATTAATGGTCATCAAGTGAGCGATGTACATATAGAGCAAGCCTACAAGGGCAACTTTCATTTGTGTGCAAAGATTGATGGCAGGGAAAAGAAGTTGTGATAAGCAAAAACAAGAATGAGTTTTCCCTCATAGAGAGTATCGGAATCGCTAATCTTACAGAGAAACAACTGTTGACTATGGTTGAAAAATTCCTATGTAAGTAAAGAAATAAAAATGGCACGAAAACGCACTTTTTCTCACTTTTTTCGAGAAAAAGTGCGTTTTCGTGCCAAAATCTTTCACATAGGCTCTGGCTGCATAGAGGGAATATTCCATAAATTATGTAAACGCTGCTCAAACGTAATGATGTTGATAAATCTGTATATTTTTCCTCTGTTTTGACCAAACATTTGGGGAATCTGGAACATTTTGGGCAAAAACATTTGGGGAATCTGGAATATTCGTTTATTTGACTTTTCCTGATTTCCTCTTCAAATAGGTTTGATGGTGTATCATTTTCGTTATAATGTTGGCTATCAAACCTATTTGGTGCTTCTCACAAAGTGTAACTACTACAGCTACCGGTATTTCTAAGGTAGAGAATCTGAAGGTTGCCCAGGATGGCAAGTGCTTCAACCTCGCTGGTCAGCAGGTAGGTAAGAACTACAAGGGCATTGTGATCAAGAATGGTAAAAAGATGGTTATCAAGTAATAGATGAGACGTTTTACAATGCTCGCATCGTACTATATATAATAATGTGAACGATGATGTAGAATCTATATAATATAAATATTAAACAAATGGTGTAAAAAATCCCAGAATCGCTCTTCCAAGCGGTTCTGGGATTTATTGTGTCTGATAGTTTGTTTACCATTTAAAGAGGTGAGGAACAAATTCCTTGAAGCAGCGGCGCCAGGTGAGCCACTCATGATGAGTGCCTGGTGATACGTAAACATCGAGCTTGATGCCCAGCTCCTTCAACTGCTGTGCCATCTTCTCGGTACCGAAGTTCTCTTCCGAACCGCAGCCCATAAACATATAATGAATGTTCTTGTTGTATTTCTCTGCATCGGCAAAAACTCCATTGAAACAGGTCTTTACATCCACGCCAAAGAGTGCACCGCTAAAGGTTCCAAGGGCAGAAAACTTGTCCATGTGAGGCAATACCGTGTTGAATGTCTGGCAACCGCCCCATGACAATCCAGCCATCGCACGATGCTCGCGGTCGGTATAAGTGCGGAATGTCTTGTCAACCATCGGAATCAGATCCTTGATAATCACATCATAGAAAGAAGCTCCATAGTGGTTGCGCTCTTCATCTACATTCTTGCCTGGACGGGCAACGAAAGGCTTCTTTACATCGCCACTCTCCATGACAACAATCATAGGCTCAGCCTTGCCTTCTGCTATCAGGTTGTCCATGATGTGCTGCATCATTCCCTGCTTGCTCCAGCCCGTTTCGTCTTCGC
>OGJO01000615.1_pt1 | contig 18949 bp, 18 predicted proteins | sample 1572121 | NCBI WGS metagenome assembly OGJO01 (sample SAMEA2582081, study PRJEB24529) | metagenome | biome: Human gut stool | place: China | collected 2011
CGAAAAAAGCACCTCACAATCGCTAGACTTTGTCTAACAATTGTAAGGCACTTCAAGATTCAAAACGCTTAAAAGGTTTTCTTGTAAAAGATAATTCAAAACAAACACAGCTTAATGTGTACACTGATTCTATCAATATGTTAAGTAATTCTGCCGATACAGATGAAAAGGTAAACTTTCCTTCTGATGAAGTAAAAGTGTATTTAAATGATACAACTAAGGAAATTCAAAATGGCAATTTAGGTAAAAAGGAAGCTGTAACTGTTAATCAAACAATTAAGTTATTTACAGAACTAGGTAATCTGAGAAAAGAAAAGACCTTAAAGAAAGCTACTAGTGAAATCTTAAACTTAAATCAAATTATTGAGTATCAAGAAAATTCAAAAAAATCATCTAAGAAAAAAAATGATGTGGATTATTTCCCTAAACCAGCTTTAATTTGGAATAATGAATTTGAAAAATTATTTACTGCATCCAAAGTAGGCGAAGGTGGTCAAGTTTTAAAACAAGTTTCATTGAGTGATGAAGAATTAAAAGAAAAATTACAATTATTCTGCGATATTGTCAACGAGTATGATACGTATAAGTTATCAGGAGAAGGATGGCAGACGTTAGGATTTTTATTATATTTATATGAAGCACCTTTTATTTGGAGGGTAAGAGATTTATATGATTTAGCGGATAAAAGCAAACATAGAGAAGATGTTCCAATAGCAGTTGCTTTGATTGGACAAGGTAAGACGGGAAAATCGACATTAGGTAGAAGCTTAGCCGCTAAGTTGACAGGTGCACTAAATTTTACGGGTAGTGGTGAGTTTGAAGAAAGAAATAAATATGTTAACAAAGCAATAAGTGATGTTATTAATGAATATTTACAAACATCAGGTCCAGTTAGTCCATTAATGATTGATGATGTTCGTCCTGATTTAACAACTAGACAATATTTTGAAGATATGATTAAACGCAATTCAAACTCTATAACTGGCCCAATGCCTACTGCAATATTTACAATGAATAAAGAGGATGATTCTAAGGGCGTTGTATCTAATCGTCATGAAATTGCAAGACGTATTTGGTTCTTATCTTTTGAATCATCATTTAAAGGTAACAGTAAAGAAGGAGATTTGAAAGTAGATGAACTACTAAATCGTGCTGACTCTGATCTATATTACTTATGCCAACAATTATTGGAAGAATATTTTAAAGATATTTCAGAAGAGGATGCTATAAAAATTCAGGCAGACTTTTTGTATCCAATTAAGAAAATCTTAAAGGACTTACTTGTTAAATATGATCTTTTTCAAGAAATTGAGAAATTTTTTGAAAAAGATAACTATGACTATGCTTTATATAGAGGTAAGTCAGATTGGCATATGTTAATAGAACAGGTAAAAGAACCAGACGATTTTTCTTTTATAGAAAGCAGCTACAAGCACAATTTAATAAACAAGCGTTTAATAAATTGTCAGATGGGACCAATAAAAATAATGGTAGTTCACAGATGGGGTTGTACTATAATAATCTTCCGCGTAAGTATGAAATTTCTGATAGTAGTAAGTATGGTACTTCTGGATTCATGATCGATGTAGATAACTTCGATAAATGGATGGGAGAGCCTGTTCTTCGCAAAAAGTATGAGGATACTCACGGAATTACTGATAAGAAAGAGGAAACATATAGGCAAGTTAAGATGCAAGCACAAATTCAAATGGATTTACAAAAAGATCTAGTTAAACAAGTGGTTGACGCAATGGATGAGAGAAATAAAAAGAAAAAAGGATTCTTTGGGAAAATATTTGGTGGAAAGTAGAATCTAAATGTAGGAATGAGATATCTTTAAACTATCACAAAAGATAAACAATAACATTGTGTTAATGAATTACCATAATATAAATAAATAAAATATAATGTATAATATACTGATAAAGAGGATGAAAAAACTATTGATTTCTAGCTCCTAAAAAATAATTCGACTCCAAAATTCTGAATAATTCAAAATTTGGAGTCGAATTTTTATATATTCTATATATCTAGCACTAAACTGAGCTATCATTTTACTAAATTCATACTCATTAAAACTAATCCTATATCGTTTTCAACGGATTTTTGTCCTCTAAGATGTGTTCTTCGCACACCAAAATTCCTCTTCATACGACCAAAAACAGGTTCTACATCATACTTACGACGACGATAAATGGCCTGTCCTTCATCACTAGAGAGGTTTTCTTTTATTTTTTCTTTATAATAATTCCAAGTTTGATTAACTTGAATTTGTTATTGACGTCTACTAGGCGTTTTAGCTAGTTTATCTAACTTTGATGATAGTTGAATTTTGTTAGCTTGATATATCTTTAAATTTCTCTTAAACCCATACTTATCTTTCCGTGTATTATAACGATTAAAGCTAAGTTTTATAATTTTATCTGGCAACTCATTTTGTGAGATTTATTCATATTATAACTTGAACTTATGCTTAAAGTACGTCTAACAGGCATATTTGCATACAAAAATAGGTATTAGCTCATCAGAACCAATACCTGTATGGTTATTTATCTTGTTATATTTGTAGTGGTAATAGCAGGAACAGTTCTTGTGTTTCCCATTACAGTTTTATAATCTATTGTTCCAACACTGGTTCCTTGAATGTTTACCCAATCACCTTCTAAAATACGGTTATTATTATTACTCTTTAACATTCTTACAATAACTGCTTGGTCTGGGTCATCATTTAAGTCTACGAGTAACGCTTTAGAACTCTCTACAACCTGTACTACACTACCAGAAACTTGAATATGCTCACTCATATGACTTTGGGGATTACGAGCTAATTCATCATAAGTTATAGGATGATAATCTTCTACTACGCTAGATGAACTAGAATTTTCAGAAGAACTACTACTTTCATGTTTATCTTCATCCTTTTTACTTGAAGAACTACTTTTCTTTTTATGGCGACTGCTATTATTCTTATGCTTTGAACTGTGTTTATTCGCAGCAAAAGAACTATTGTTATTTCCACTGTTATTATCAGTATCTGTTGCGCCAATAGCACCAAATAATAAAGCTAATACTAATAAAGAACCAATAAATGATCTATTCGATTGCATAAGAAACTTGCCCAAATTAGATTGTGTATCTTCTATGTACTTATTGTTTTCTTTTTTAGAGGGTTTTGTTGTGAAAAATAAAAGTATTATAAGTCCTACACAATAAGGAATAAAAGATAGGAAAGTAAACCAACCACTATATCCAACGTCTCTAAGTCTTCTTGCCGTTGCTGACAAACAAGCAAGTAAGAGAATTAGAAGCACACTTAAAATAATAAAATTAACAAACCATGCTTCTGGAAGAATAGCCAATACTAAAAAATCAAAAATTACAAAGTACAGAAAGCAACAAATATTGATTACTAAATATGTGGAGCTAAGAAAAAATTAAAAACAGCTCACAATTATGAGAGTTTACGGAAATTACCTAAGGATTCTAATCTTGTACGTAAAAAAATAAAGGTGAAATAGATGGGCGACCGCTATAGATGACAGAGCAAAACCTTACTATTTTTAATAGTTTTTTCTTCAATATACGAAATATATTGATATTTAAGATCAATAGTTAAATTAGGGTCTGTAATTCCAAGTAAAAGTATATCCATAGAGATGGTGTCCTTTTTTTAATTAGATTGACGTGTGGGCTCTCTCTTTTATTTTGACGCAAAATGAAGAAAATAAAAGAAGGACCGTAATGTAAAAAATTCTACATTATCAGTCCTAAATATTACACAACCAATATATTAACCTTTTCGTCTAACTTCGCTTTTTGCTAATTCATCCCATTCCAAAAATACTCGCAATGCATAGTTGTAGGTACATCTTTCCAGTCAACTGTATATCCAGCTCCATGAGCACAGAAAACAGATTGTGGAGTATTTTCTAAATCTGATACAGGATCATAATTTTGTTGAGATACTATATCTGTCGAATTATGACAAGGATAATAACCAGCAATTTCCAATTCTAGTGTGCCATTCCCATGAGTATATGCGCGTACATTGGTGGCATAATTGTACATTTCTGAAACAGGAGCAATTCCAGTTAGTATCCCCTCAACTTGTTGTTCATCCAAGGTACCATGCATTCGTTGAATATCATTGATTGCACGACCAATTTGAGTACGATCAACTTTTAGTCTGAAACGATACCAAGGTTCTAAGAGTTGGCAATTATTATTTTCTCTGAGCATCATTAAACCTTGTCGAACTGCACGACTACATGCTTGACGAAAATCTCCACCAACTGTATGTACATTGCTAGCTTTCCCGCCTAAAAGGGTAATTTTTACATCAGTAAGAGGGGAACCAGTTAATACACCTAGATGCTCTTTAGACTTGAGATTGTATATAATTTGATGTTGCCAATTTTTATTTAAGACTTCTAGACTACATTGATTTTCGAACTGGAGACCACTGCCTCTTTCTCCAGGTTCTAATAATAAATGTACTTCTGAATAATGACGAAGTGGTTCGAAGTGACCAACTCCCTCAATAGAATTAGTGATAGTTTCTTTATATAAAATATTTCCTTTAGTAAAAGTGACGTTTAAATTATATCGATCAAGGAGTATTTGTTCTAGGATTTCTAACTGAATTTCTCCCATAATTTGTACACTAATTTCTTTGAGATGTTCAGACCAAGTAACATGTAACTTAGGATCTTCATCTTCTAATTCATGAAGAGCTTTTAAACAAGCTTGAATATCATTGCCATTGAGGTCAAGAGCATAACTTAAAACAGGTGTAACGATTGGAATTGTATCTACTTGTTTTTTACCAATGCTTAAACCAGGATAGGTATTTACTAGCCCAGGAATTGTACAAACTTGACCAGCAGTAACAGTTGGGTAAGTTGAAAACTTTTCACCATTATATACTCTAATTTGACTAATTTTTTGTTCAGGTAATAATTCATCTCTAGTTTTTAGAGAGCCGCCTAGAATACGAAGCCAGGTTAGACGTTCACCTTTATCGTTGTGAGAAATTTTAAATACTTTGGCTTGGAAATTATTCGGATAGTGTAACTTTTTTGTCCATTGATTGAATCCTTGTAAAAATTTATCAATACCATCTAACTTTAAAGCAGAGCCAAAATAGCATGGGAAAATAACTCTATCAGAGATTAGTGATAGAATTTTTTCATCAGATATGGTATTAATTTGCAAATACTCTTCAAATAATGATTCATTGCACGTTGCAATATCTTCAATCATATTATCAGAAGAAAAATCAATAATTGATTCATCTAATTCACTTTTTAATTGAGATAAAATCTGTGAGGCCTTATTAGTGCTGATATCAATTTTATTAACAAAAATAAATACAGGAATATGGTAATGATTTAGCAAATTCCAAAGAGATCTAGTGTGACTAGTAATTCCATCAGTAGCAGAAATAACTAATATAGCATAGTCAAGAACACTTAAAACTTGTTCGGTTTGAGTAACAAAATCAACGTGTCCTGGAGTATCTAAAATTGTCAGTGAAAGATCATTATATTCTAAATTTGCTTGGTGTGAAAAAATAGTAATACCACGCTTTTTTTCTAGTTGGTCAGTATCTAAGAAAGTATTGCCGTTATCAACGCGACCTAAATTGAGTAGATTTCCCGTTTGATATAGTAATGCTTCAGAAAGAGTAGTTTTTCCTGCATCAACATTGGCAATAATTCCAGTAACAATATGTTTCAATGAATTAATAGGCAATAAAAAAAATGCCGTTCTCCCTTCTAATCTTAGAGTAGTTAATAAGATAATTGTAGAAAATTGAAAAAAAGTAATCAAATTATTTAACTTTACTCTGAATATGATAATTTTTATTGACTTTTTAAATAGTAATTGTTATCATTTAAAAAAGTAATAATTACTATTTAAATGAAATGAGGTATAATTTTGGCTAAAAAATCAAAAATTGCTAAATATAGAAAACAGCAAATGTTAGTTGCTAAATATGCAGAGATAAGAAAACAGTTGAAAGTAAATCATGATTATGAGAGCTTGCGAAAATTACCTAAAGATTCTAACCCTATACGATTAAAAAATAGAGATGAAATTGATGGTCGTCCACGTGCATATATGCGTAAGTTTAAAATGTCACGTATTAATTTTAGAGAGTTGGCACATCAAGGAAAAATACCAGGTGTCCATAAAGCAAGTTGGTAGTTAAAGAGAGGTGAATATAATGGAAAAGACAGATTTATCAAGTGCTTATCGTCGTTTGCGAAGCAGTAATCGTAAGACTAAGAAACGTGCGCTTAAAATAATTAAAGCACATAAAAAGAATAAATAAGAAAAAGCCTTAGTTAGTCCGATAAATCATCGCAACTAATTAGGGCTTTAAATTTAATTTTTATTCTTATTTTTCTTTGTTGCTCGAGTATAAATTCCTAGAGCTAGAGAACCAAAGAAAATTGGTCCAATAACAGTCCAAAATCCGGTTACCCAATCACCTTGTATAAATGGATCAACGCAAGTGAAAATGATACCAAATAAGATAATTGAGAAACATATATAGGTAATAATTTTTGTCCAAGTATGATTTTTATAAGCAATAAATGGTTGCTTAAATCCTTTTTTCTTAAATATAGGGAAGGCACCAACTAAGAATAAGTAAGGAAACGAAGTTGATATGTTAGACATATCAGTTAAAATCGTGTAGAAACTCTTAGCTTGACCACCGCCAAATGAAATTAAGAATATCAAGATACATACAAGTAGAGCCTGCATCCACATTGCAAATTCTGGAATGCCGTGCTTGTTAAGTTTAGTCATTTTTTCTGGCCATAAGTGTTTAGATCCTAAGATAAATGATTTAATTGGAGAATAAATCAAAATAAAGAATGAACCAACATAAGCTAAAAACATTCCTAAACCAACAAAACGGATAAAAATATTTCCGATTAAATTACTTACACTTGCAGATAATCCTAAGCTATGTCCGAGGTAGATACCAAGATGTTGCATCATTATATAAGTGATATTTCCTAGGTTAACAGAGTCACTAGAAAGAACATCTTTCCAATTTACGCTGACACCCCATAAAAGAATCATGAAGGAGTAAGCAACTGCAATTAATATTGAAGAAATCAATAAACCCTTAGGAAAAGTTTTTTCAGGCTCCTCAATATTATCAATCATTCCACCTAAAGATTCCATGCCAGCATAAGCAAAAATAGCATATACAACAAAAGATAGAGTAGCAACCGGGTTAGTAAAAGCAGGGTTAGGTGATTTAACAAATGCAGATGCTGTAATTGGTTGTTCGAAGTGTCCATGAGTAACAAACAAAGAAATGAAAGTAGCAATTAAAAATACAAAAATCATTCCAGTTACGAAAGTTCCGCCAATACTAGAAACCTTAGAAATAACATCTGCACCACGACTTGCAAAGAAAGTAACGAAAATAATCCAAAGAATAGCTAAAATTCCAACTACTTGGGTAGCACTGAAAGGACCAAAAGCCCAAGTTTGTGTCATATCTTTACCAAATAATAAGGCAGAGAAGGGGATAAATACTTTTGATGAAATATTTATTAACCAAACTATCCAACTAGAAAGCCAGATGAAAGTTCCGATAAATGCAAGCTTTTCACCAATAGTATTACTTAACCAAGCATAAATACCACCTTGCTCATCTTTAAAAGTTGAGCCATATTCTGCAAGCATCATAGATACTGGCAGAAAGAAAAAGATGGCTGCAAAAATATACCAGATGATACTAGCATATCCCATTTGCAAAAAAGCAACTGGCATGTTAGCAAAACCAAAAATACTTGAAAAAATCATCATGATTAAGCTAAATAAGCCTATTTTTTTATTTTTATCATTCATAAAAAATCTCCTTTAAAAATGATAAAGATTATTTTAGCATATAATGATTAAAACAAAGTTGAGTAATTAAGAAAAAGATGATTAATTTAATAATTGATTGATTTAATATCTTCTGTAAATATATTTAAATTATAATGATAAAAAATTAAATTATGATTAAATTTAATTGCTTTTAAATTCTATAAGTAAGACTACTATTTTTTCCTTCTATTATGTAATGTATTTCTTTAGCAAATCTTTCTCTACTAATTGGGCGAAATTTTCTTAGGAAACTAAATAGTTTGAATTTTAATAAAAAGTCTAATATTACAGCAGGATAATAGTTGCTTCTTCTAAATCTAGAATAAATTAATCCAGGATAGACTGATATTGCACGATTACCTAGTTTTCTACTAGCATAATTTTCAACAGTTCTTTTAGCTTGTAAATAATTATTTAAAAAGAATGGAGCTGAATTGGCAGAGATGAACAAAAATTTATTATCAGAATCAACGATATTATCAATAATTAACTTAGCAGGTTGAATGCTGCTATTTTCATAAGTCTGATTTTTTGACTTATTAGGGAAAAGAATTCCTATACAATCAATAACCCAATCAGAAGTTTGAAGTAAATAATGCCAATTAGTGTCATGAGCTAAGTCAAAAGAGTGGTAGGTGATACCAGTAATGGAATTAGGACGTTTACCATTACGTGAAATAGAGTGGAGATCTAGTGATTTATCTTTAGATAGTTCGGACAATATCCCTTGACCGACTAATCCAGTTCCACCAACGACGGTAATTTTCATAGCGATGCCTTCTTTCAAAAAACACCAACTGAGAAACCCCAATTGGTGTTGTTATTTAGATAATTTTCGATCCATGATTAATTCAACGGTCTTATTCATAGTAGAACTATATTCAGATTTTTCCATCAGTTCCATTGTAATAATATCGATAACATAAACGATCGCTAGCTGAGAATTAATAAAGCGAGTATTATCAACAAAATTACTGTTTTTAACAACTACACTCCAAGTAGAGAGTTCGATAAGTGGACTTTGATAAAATCCAGTGATGCTGATAATTTTTGTTCCTTTTTGTTTTGCTAAAGAACAAGCAACATTTACATCATCAGTATTACCAGATTGACTAATGGCGATGATAACATCATCAGAGTTTACAATAGTACTATCTATAAACATCATATGGCTATCGACTGTACAAAAAGCAGCAATTCCCATACGAATTAGTCGTTGAGTGAATTCTTGTGCAGTATAACCTGAACTTCCTAAACCGTAAACGTAGACACGACGAGCCTTAGTAATAGCATGGACAATATTATGAATAGTGTCAGTATCTAGTTGCTTCCAAGTACCTTGAAGTACTTTTTGATAGAATTCGTAAACTTTATCTCCCATAGAATCGCTTTCAGAAGAAACTGGAACCTCAGGAGAGCTAGCAGCAGATATAGCGAGCTTTAATTTAAAATCATGAAAATCAGAACATTCCATTCTACGCACAAAGCGAGTGATAGTAGCATTACTAACACCCGCTTTTTTAGCTAATTTAGTAATATTCATAGATTGTACTTCTTGAGGATTTTGAAGAACTTTTAAAGCTACTTTACGTTCTTGGCGAGAAAGTGTGGAGAAAATTGCTTCTATATTATTAAGCAAATTCATCAACATCACCCCTGATATAATTTATCTCAAGTATAGCACAATTTTTTACTTAATTGCGTCCATAAATTTATTTGCAATTTCTAGTGGACGAGTAATCGCGCCACCAACTACTAAGGCATGTACACCTAATTCTAAAACACGTTTAGCTTTTTGGGGGAGATCAATTTTACCTTCAGCAATAACTGGATGCTCAGCAACTTTTAGAACTTCTTTTAAATATTCAAAATCATTATCAGCAATATTCATACCTTTAGTAGTAGGGGTATAGCCATGCATAGTCGTACCGATAATATCGAAACCAAGTCTATTAGCTTCTTTGACATCATTGAGATCACCAGTATCAGCCATAAGAAGAGTATTAGGAAATTCTTCGCGGAATTGAGGAATGATTTCTTCCAATTTTTCTCCATTAGGACGTGCTTGTCCTGTTACTTGGCAAGCAACAACTTCAACTCCAGTAGCAGCAACTTGACGCATTTCTTTAAGAGTTGGAGTAATATATACGTCAGAATCTGGATAATCTTTTTTTATAATTCCAATAATTGGAAGTCCAGTCTCGTCTTGAATAGCTTGAATATCAACGACAGAATTAGCTCTAATTGCAGGAGCACCAGCCATTTTAGCAGCACGTGCCATACGTGCCATAATGAAGGAGCTATGTAAAGGCTCACCTTCAAGTGCTTGACAAGAAATAATTAATTTTCCATGAACTTGATCAAGAAAGGTATTTTCCATAATCTTCACCCCAATTTCTACTATTCTTTGAAATATTTTTCATAAATCTTTTGAGCTCCAGCTTCCATTTCAGGAGTTGGCTTGCTCATAGGTTCTTTGCAGTAGCCAGCATGAACACCAATTTTTTCAAATACTAACTTAATAGTTGGATATAAATCATTATTTAAAAGATCAGTAATATAGTCATTACTTAATGTTTGAAGTTCACGAGCTTTTTCTATATCTCCAGCCTCGAAAGCTGCAATTTCTTCTTTAACACGAGGAGCGTTTAAGTTAAATGTTGAACCAATTGCACCATCAACGTCCAATGCAAGAGCAGGTAATAGCATTTCGTCAAAACCTGAAAGAATTAACTTATCTGGGAAACGATTACGAACACGTTCTAGGAGATAGAAATCGGCATTAGTATATTTAATACCTACAATTTTTGGATTTTCAAACAATTCAGCAAATTGATCTAGAGATAATGCTACACCTGTTAAAGCTGGAATAGAATAAATAATAAGTTTATTATCTACACCTTCAAGAATTGAATTATAATAATTCTTAATTTGTTCAAATGAGAAATTATAATAGAAAGGTGTAACAGCAGAAATCATAGGGTAACCTAAATCAGTCACATATTTAGCTAATTCTTTTGCTTCATTTAAATTCAAAGACCCTACTTGAGCAATAAGATGTGTTTTGCCAGCAGCTTCTTCATAAGCAACCTTGAAGATACTCTTTTTTTCTTCTGTACTAAGCATGAAAGTTTCACCAGTACTACCACCTACATAAAGTCCATCGATATGATTTACATCAATATTGTAACGAACCATTTCACGAACACCGTCTAAGTTAACAGAACCATCTTCGTTAAATGCAGTCATAAGAGCAGAATAAAGTTTTTTCATAATCTATTACCTCACAATTCATTTTTGATAACGCTTTAACTACCTTCGTTTATACTATACAATACGAAAAAAATTATTTCAACAACATATTTAGATAATAATTATCATAATTAGCTGTAAACGTTGTTATATCAATGTGATAATTATTTTTATAAAATTAATTTGAGAAAAAAAGTATCTTACGCTATATTGAAAGCGGTTATAATAAATTCCTTTAGAAAGAAGGTAATCAAATGAAAAAATATTATTTAGGTTTTGATGTAGGTGGTACTACCATTAAATATGGCTTGATTGATTCTGAATTAAATATTATCGAAAGTAGTAGTTGTCCAACTTTAGAAAATAAAGATGGTCATATTTTAAAAAGCCTAAAGAAAATTACTGAAGAAATGATGAATTCTTACACTTTACTAGGAATTGGTGTTAGTACAGCTGGTATTGTTGGTAAAAATGGTGAAATTCAATATGCTGGTCCAACAATCCCAGGATATATAGGAACACCTATAAAGAAGGAGTTAGAGGAATTATCTGGATTACCAGTATCAGTAGTTAATGATGTAGATGCTGCTTTATTAGGAGAACGTTTAGCTGGTGGTGCGAAAGGCAGTGACAATGTTTATTGTATAGCGTTAGGTACTGGTATAGGTGGTGCATATTTTTATGAAGGGAAATTATTTTCTGGTGCTCATGCTGGTGCTAATTCTATTGGTTATACTCTTTATGATAAAAATACTAAAACAGACTATCAGAAAAGAGCAGCTACTTTAAGTCTAGAAGCTTACTTGAAAAAATTTGATATATCTGTAATTGATGCTTTTGAAAAAGCTAAAGCTGGTGATGAAAGATTTGAAAAGATTATTGAAGATTGGGGAGATGAAGTAGCACGAGGTGTGGCAGAAATTATTTTGTTATTTGATCCTGAACTTATCTTATTAGGTGGAGCAGTTGCTAAACAAGGAGAATATCTAGTTGATTTAGTAGAAAGACATCTTGAAGAATATGTTCCTAAAGGATTGATACAGACACAAATTAAGGTTAGTCATTTAGCAAATAAAGCACAACTTTTAGGTGGAATTGCTGAGCTAGTAAATATATAAATAAAAAAATTTGTTGAGTATTCATTAGTGTTAGATTATACTTATAGGTAATGATAGGTAAATTTAACGAGAAGAGAAAGAGAAGTGACAAATTTGGCAGAAGAAAGAACACTTATCTTAGTTAAACCAGATGGAGTTTCAAGTCGTCATGTAGGTGAAATTATCACTAGAATTGAGCGCAAAGGATATGAAATTGAAGCTTTAAAGGTTGTATCAGCTACAGAGGATCAATTAAAACAACATTACAATGATAAGGTTGACAAACCATATTTTCCAGATATGTTATCTTACATGCAATCAGGTCCAATTGTGGGGATAGTTGCGGCAGGTACAAATATTACTAAAGCAATGCATCGAATGGCTGGTAATACAAATCCAGGAGAAGCTGAATTTGGAACTATCCGTGGAGATTATGGGCGAGAATGGCCTTATAAACATATCCAAAACGTGGTGCATACATCAGATAGTGTAGAAAGTGCGCAACGTGAAATTAAAATATGGTTTCCAGAATTTAATTTTTAGAAGTAAATAAAGATGAAAGCTAAGAATTACACTAATTTAACGTGATTCTTAGCTTTCTTTATTTTACAGATATTATATTTTTACTTTTATCAAAATAAAAAAATTTACTTTCTATAAAATGCTGATATAAGAGAATTATAACCTTGTTTTGAAAATAAATATCTTTTTTAAGTGTTGAAATATTTATTTTCTTTTTATATAATAATGTTGTTTTATGAAAACGTTTTATTTAAACGTGCTACCTTCGGATATAATACTGCACCGGGTTAATATTAAGAAAGGCGGTTGGATATAAATGCATTTATCTATAAACACAGCTGTTTTCGAAGATGAAATAAAAAAAGGTAAAAGTCAGTTAGAATGTTTAGAAAGATTACCAGATAAAATAATAGATAGTATTGAAGTACGTGGAGAATTTTTTGATGAAGAAAGAGTTGAAGAAGAATTAGAAGAAATTTCTAATTTATGTGAAAAGAATAGATGGAAATTATTTTACTCCGTTCCACAAGAATTATTTAATTCAGATGGTTTCAATCAAGATATAGAAAATAAAATTGCATTAGCAGAAAAATATAATGTTTCAAACTTAAAATACAGTTTAGGTCATATAAATGTTAAAAATACAGATATTAATGAATTAAATGATATTTTAAATAATACATCTGTAAATGTGACTATTGAAAATCAACCTAATGATAATGGTTCCTTAGTAGAAATGAAAAAAGCACTTAATTATTTGAATGATAATCACATTAAATTAGGGTATACATTTGATTCTGGAAATTGGTATTGGATAAATGAAAACCCTCATGTTGCTTTTGATGAATTGAGAGAAAATATTTCTGTATTTCATTTAAAAGATATTAAAAGCAAAAATACGATGATGTTAAATAATGGAGATACAGATTGGAGATATATGTTAAATAAACTAGGTGAAAATATACCAGTATTTCTAGAGTATGGAATTGATGAGAATAAAATAATTGATGAAATGAAGAAGGTAGAGGATGTACTGATGAAACGGTAGGTGTTATCAATGACGTATCTCATTGAATTATTTATAATACTACTTTTGACCAAAATAGGGGCTCATGTGTCTAATGTATTCAATTTTCCGAGTGTTATCGGAGAATTATTAGTAGGAATTATTGCGGGACCTGCAGTGCTTGGGATTTTAACCCCAACTAATTTGGTTCACTATTTTTCAGAACTAGGAGTAATTATCCTAATGTTTATCGCGGGCTTGGAAGGAAATTTACAGATGTTGATGAAGTATTGGAAACCATCTGTGACAATTGCAATATTAGGTGTAATTGTTCCGACTGGGAGTGCAGCGCTTTTATGTGCATTAGTATTTGGTTTTTCTTGGGAAACCGCATTATTTATTGGATTAGTTTTAAGTGCAACTTCTGTGAGTATTACAGTTCAAGTACTTAGAGAGATGAATCGTATGAATAGTAAAGAAGGTGCAATGATTCTAGGTGCTGCAGTAGCTGATGATATTATTTGTGTTATTTTATTAGGGTTGTGTATTAGTTTTGTTGGAAGTAATGGAGCATCGGGAATAACATTATTAAAATTAATTGGTCCAAAGATGCTATTTTTTGTAATCGCATTCTTTGTAGGGAAATGGTTTGTTCCTAGATTTCTAGAAATTTTTAGTAAATTGAACGCAAGCGAAAACGATACAACTGCAGCGATCATTTTATGTTTTGGTTTTGCTGCTTTAGCTGTATCCATGGGAATGAGTGATGTTTTAGGTGCGTACTTTGCAGGGCTAGCAATTTCTGAAACGAAATTTAAAGAGAAACTGTCACTGAAGGTAGAGCCTATAGGATATGCTGTATTTATACCAGTATTTTTTGTAAGTATTGGATTGAGTATTAGTTTTAAAGGAATGAAAAATGATATTTTCTTTATAATATTGTTAATTATTATAGCAATTCTTGGAAAACAAATAGGTTGTGGGCTTGGAGCAAAAGCTTTTGGTCTAACTTGGGATGAATCGAATGTTGTAGGTGCAGGGATGGTATCACGTGGAGAAATGGCATTAGTTGTAGCAAATGTGGCATTGAATGCACATGTGGTTGATCAGAATCACTATACTGCCATGATAATTGTGACTGTAATTACAACTTTGATTGCACCATTAATTTTAAAATTTTATATACAAAGAACAGAAAGAGAAGATATTTACACGAAGAAGCAAATTAATTAATTATGAGGTGAAACAAAATGGAAAAAGTAGGTTTTGGTACTCTTAATTGGATTGTTCTAGTTCTATATTTATTAGCAATGTTAGCTGTCGGTGCATATTTTACTAAAAAAGCAAGTAAGAATACAGATTCATTTTTTACAGCCGAAGGTAAAATTCCAGCTTGGGCCGCAGGATTTAGTATATATGCAACAACTTTAAGCGCAATAACATTTATGTCTACTCCTGAACAAGCTTTCTTAAACGACTGGGCATACTCAATTGGTAATCTAGCAATTATTGCTATTATTCCAATTTTGGTTAAATATTATGTTCCATTTTTTAGAAAATTAAAAGTTCCAACAGCTTATGGATATTTAGAAGAAAGATTTGGTCCAGTAATGAGAATCTTAGGTAGCTTACTATTTATGCTTTATCATATTGCTCGAGTAGCTATTGTTATTTACCTACCTATAATTGCAATTACATCTGTTTCTGATATTAATCCAATTATCATTGCATTATTTGTTGGTGGATTATGTATCATTTACACATTCCTTGGTGGTATTGAAGGGGTTATTTGGTCAGATGTTATCCAAGGCATTTTACTACTTGGTGGTGCCTTATTAGTTATTATTTTAGGTGCACATTATATTGATGGGGGCTGGGCTACTGTAGCTTCTGATGCAATTACACATCATAAATTAATTTCTGGATTTGATATGAAAATAAGTGACTTATCCAAATTCTTACCCTTGATATTTGCAGGTCAATTCTTTAATAGTTTGTATCAATACACTGGTAGTCAAGATGTTGTACAACGTTATCAAACAACAGCAACAATGGAAGAAACAAAAAAATCTCTTTGGACAAATGGTATTTTAGCATTTATCACAATTCCTATTTTTTATGGAATGGGTACAGTTCTATTTAGTTTCTACAACCACGCAGCAATGTTACCAAAAGGATTTAATACAAGTGCAGTTGTACCATACTTCATTGTAACCAAACTTCCTGCTGGTATTGCTGGATTAGTTATTGCTGCTATTTTTGCTGCTGCTCAATCAACTATTGCTTCTAGTTTGAATGCTATCTCTTCTTGTGGCATTGTTGACTTTAAACAAAGATTTTTTAATGATAAATTTAAGAACGTTAGTGATGTTGCATTAGCTCGTTGGATTATTATAATTTCTGGTTTATTTAGTTTAGCAGTTGCTATTTATTTATTAGTTGGTAATACTTCAGAAACATGGAACTTATTCTTAGCAGTAACTGGGTTATTTGGTGTTTTTATTGCAGGTATTTTCGCTGCAGGTATTTTTACAGAAAAAGCAAATACTGTTAGTGCTGTAATTGCTTTGATTGTTGCAGCTGGTTTAACATACTACGTACAATCCTTGAATATTTCTCCATTCATTACAAGTAGTGTATCTTTCTTGACTTCATTTGTAGTAAGTTATCTTGTAGGTCTAGTTACACCACAATATAGAAAAGATGTAACAGGATTAACAGTTAGAACTATCGATGTAGAGTATACTAAAAAATAATTACAATTTGAATGTGACAATTGCTGGTAATTTTTAATAAGTTACCAGCAATTTTTATTATGTCTTTAGACCTGGTTGAGTACGCTAAAGCGTACGAAACAAAAAACCACTCGCTATGCGAGTGGAAAATGAAGTATTATATACAAATTACTCTTTTGGTTTTAAGATTAAGTTGTTCAGGCCAAAAAATAAAAAAGAAAAGAGATAATTTGAAATGGCTAATAAACTAAATAGTTTAGCCCATACAACATGGTTATGTAAATACCATATCGTATTCACTCCAAAGTATAGACGTAAAATAATATATTATCAATACCGAAAAGATTTAATAGAGATTATAAAGTTATTATGTCAATATAAAGGAGTAAAAATTATAGAAGGACATATGATGCCAGATCATGTACATCTTTTAGTAAGTATTCCCCCAAAGCAGAGTGTATCAAGTTTTATGGGATACTTGAAGGAGAAAAGTGCATTGATGATGTTTGATAGACATGCGAATTTAAAGTACAAATTTGGAAATCGGTATTTTTGGTCTGAAGGGTATTATGTTAGTACAGTAGGATTAAATGAACAAACAATTCGAAAATATATAAGAGATCAAGAAAAACATGATTTATCGATAGATAAATTGACAACTAAAGAATATTCAGACCCTTTTAAGGGTAATAAGTTAAAGTGATACTAATACCACTTAGAGTGGTGGCAAAAAATCATAGCAATTTGGCTTGAACGAAGAGAAAGCCAGCGCCTTGAGACACTGGCTATTCTTAACGGCTTATAGCCGTGGAGCAAACCACCCGTTTTACGGGTGGTTATGATTTAAGTAGGTAAAAATTATATATTACTTGTGAAAAATATAGTGAACTAAGCAAAAAATAGGAAAAACTAAGTAGAAAATTAAGCAGAAGATATTATTCCATATTAAGGGAAGGTGGTATCTTCTGCTTTAATGTTTTATAGGAAAATTTCTGATGTTCTAATTCTTGTTTTGTTTCTTGAGATTTGTTACTTAAAATTTTTAAAATATCATATTGAAATAAACATAAATGTATGATATATTGTTAAATGAAATTAAAATAAGAATTAATAAACAAAGCTAAAAAATAATTCTGAAAAATAGTAAATAAAACTCGGAATTAGGAATTGTAGTTTATTATAATGAATTAAGAATTAAAAATTCAGAGTTATAATTTTTATAATGTATCTTAAAAGATAGCAGGATAGTTAAGAATTATCGTTAAGAGTGAGATTACTATACCCGCTATAATTTGTTTCAATTATAATCCCCCTATTATTAAAAACAAATATGAATGACAGAGTATTAATACCTGATGAATAACAGAGAAAAATCTATTGTGTGTACATTAATACATAGATAATATGAGTTACGGAGGTGTAAATGAAGTATCTAAAAGTAAATACAAATCCTGCAGAAACGCTTACCAGCATAGAAGAAAAGCAGGCTATGCATGATGATTATGCAAAGCTGGTTCTTGCTGATCCGCAGGTACTAGCCAATATTGTAAAGGTGATTGTGCCAGAGTTCAGGTCATATAGTATAGATAAGATAATTCCCTGCATAGGTGAAACAGTAGTATCACTAAGACTGCCTGAAAAACTATGCATAAGGATAGAAAGCGTAGGAACAGAGGATATAGATGCGGATGATGGGAAAATAGTTTACGATATACGATTTCCATTGTATTATAATAACAGAACAATAAAGTTCCTTGTAAATGTAGAGGCACAGAGAAGCACGTCTAATAATAAACTTGGATATCACATAGAATCAAGAATAGCTTACTATATGGCAAGAATGGTATCTTCCCAGAAAAATGTGGAGTTCATAAAGTCGAATTATGATGAGTTAAAGGATATATACAGCATATGGATATGCATGGATACGCAGGATGGAGAAGATTCTATAATAGAGTTAGGAATACAGCCAAAGCTTCTTTATGGAAAAAGTAACTGGATGCCAAAGCGTAGTATAATGAATGGTGCTATAATAAGAATAAGAGATAGCAAAAACAGGGAAGAATCTAAGAATAAGTTGATAGCAATGCTGGAAGTGCTGCTGTCGAGTACAAAGAAGAAAGAAAAAATGCAGCAGCTAGAGGGCTATGGACTGAAAATGACAACAGAACTGGAAGGGTGTGTGAGTGATATGTGTAATATAAGTGAGGCTATATTAGAACGAGCTCTGGAAGAGGGGCTAGAGAAAGGAATAGAGCAAGGATTAGAGAAAGGAATAGAGCAAGGAATAGAGCAAGGATTAGAGCAAGGTCTAGAACAAGGAATAGAGAAAGGAATAGAACAAGGAATAGAGAAGAATCAGTTAGATAATATAGTAAAGCTGATGAAAAAACTAAGCCTGACAGAAGAAGAGGCAATGGACATGTTGGATATAGCTA
>OGJO01000617.1_pt1 | contig 18868 bp, 14 predicted proteins | sample 1572121 | NCBI WGS metagenome assembly OGJO01 (sample SAMEA2582081, study PRJEB24529) | metagenome | biome: Human gut stool | place: China | collected 2011
TATCCAAAGCGGAAAAGGTCGATGGCGAATACGTCCAGAAAATCCAGATTTTCTATCGCTTTATCGGCCCATTGGATGCCATCGAGTAACAATGTCAGAAAAGTCACCTCCGAGAACTATCCTACAGACGCAGGACGTGAGGGCGAACTGATCTTCCGGCTGGTGTATGAGCAGGCCGGATGCAAAAAGCCTGTTTCCCGGCTGTGGCTGTCCAGCATGGAGGATTCCGCTGTCCGGGCGGGCTTTGCAAATCTGAAACCGTCAACAGAATATGATGCGCTATATCAGGCTGCACTCTGCCGGGAACGTGCCGATTGGATGGTCGGCATCAACTGTTCCCGGCTCTTTTCATGCCTGTATGGTCGGTCTTTGGCGGTTGGGCGTGTTATGACCCCTACACTGGCGATGGCCGTGCAGCGAGAAGCAGCTATTGCTGCATTCACCCCGGAGAAGTTTTACACGGTTTCGCTGGCATTTGAGGGCGACGGCACAGCGTCCAGCAAGCGATTCTCGCAGAAAGAGGATGCGGAAACTCTGCTTGCCAACTGCCGAAAGGAGGTCAGCACGGTGGTGCAAAAAGTAGAACGCAAAGAAAAAAACGAAAAGCCGCCGCAGCTCTATGATCTGACGACGCTCCAGCGGGATGCCAACCGTTTGCTGGGGTTTACTGCACAGCAGACCTTGAACTATGCGCAGAGCCTTTACGAAAAGAAACTCATCACTTATCCCCGAACAGACAGCCGCTTTCTGACGGAAGACATGGCAGCATCCCTGCCGGGGCTGGTGTCGGCTGTTGCGGGAGCCTTTTCCGTGGGGGAAGCTGTACCCGTCCATGCAGAACAGGTAATCAACAACAGCAAGGTCAGCGACCACCATGCGCTGCTGCCTACTGCAAGCATGGTACAGGCCGACTTTTCAGCTTTGCCCGCCGGGGAACTGAGCGTCCTGCGGCTGATTGCGACACGTCTGCTCTGCGCCATGGGAGAACCTCACCGCTGTGCAGAAACCGTCCTGACCACCATCTGCGCCGGGGAAGAATTTACCGCAAAAGGCAAGGTGGTTTTGGACGAGGGCTGGAAAGGCATTGAGCGCAAAATGCTGGACGATCTGCTGGACAAAAAGAAAGAGCCTGCTGCTCTGCCGGATGTGCAGGAGCAGAGTCAGTGCAGCGTTGCCGGTGCTGAACTGAAAGAGGGGCAGACCTCGCCGCCGAAGCACTTTACCGAAGATATATGCTGTGAAAGGGGGATAAGAAATCACCCATAGAAAGGAGCGTTCCCATGAAACCCAAGAAATTAGGCAACGGTAAAATCACCGCCCTTTATGAGAGATTGAGCCGTGACGATGACCTCACAGGTGATAGTAACAGCATTATCAATCAAAAGAAAATGCTGGAGGACTATGCGAAAGCCAACGGTTTTACGAATTGCGTCCACTTCACAGATGATGGTTGGTCTGGTGGAAGTTTTGACCGCCCAAGTTGGAAGCGCATGATTGAGGGCATTGGAAAAGGCGAAATCGCTGCTGTCCTTGTTAAAGATTTGAGCCGCGTCGGTAGAGATTATTTACAGGTGGGCTTTTACACCGAAGTGATGTTCAGAGAGAAAGGTGTGCGGTTTGTTGCCATTACCAACGGAGTAGATAGCGACAAACGGGAAAGCAGCGAGTTTGCACCCTTTTTGAACATTATGAACGAATGGTATATTCGTGATTGCAGCCGTAAGATAACCTCTGTTTTACGGGCAAGAGGTATGTCCGGCAAGCACACAAGCAACCACTGTATCTACGGTTACAAGAAAGACCCCAACGACAAAGACCATTGGATTATCGACGAGGAAGCTGCCGAAGTAGTACGCCGGATTTATCGCATGGCCATTGAGGGAAAAGGCCCGTATGAAATTGCCCGCATATTGGCAACGGAAAAGGTTGAGCGCCCCTCTTACTATCTTGCACAGCGCGGTATGGGAAACCATCAATCAAACTACAATGCCGCAGACCCCTACACATGGCGCGGCGGTACAGTTGCCGACATACTCTCCAAGCAGGAATATATGGGGCATACGGTAAACTTTCGGACTTATAAGGAGAGCTATAAAGATAAGCGCGTCAAAATGACCCCCAAAGAGGATTTAGTCATTTTTGAGAACACACAAGAAGCTATCATCGACAAGGAAACATGGGAACGCGTACAAACTCTACGGAAAACCATTCGCCGGACAGACAGCATAGGAAAGGCCAATCCACTAACCGGCTTGATGTTTTGCGCGGATTGCGGTGCAAAGATGTATAACCACAGGGGCAAGGCCGGAAACGCGCGTGACTGGGCGGGCAGACCCAACGGGAAAAAGCGTCCGGATCGTGACGAGTACAACTGTTCCCGTTATGATTTGGGCAACCAGCATTATGATAAATACTGCACGACGCACCTTATTCGTACTGCTGTTGTAAACGAGCTTTTGTTGGAAGCCATCAAGGGCGTTTGTGACTATGCGTTGAACAATGAAGCTGAGTTTATGGCACAGGTCTGCTCCGCTTCCGAGGACAGGCAGGAAAAAGCTGCAAGATCCATTCGCCAGCGGAAGCAGCGCAACGAGAAGCGTACCGATGAACTGACCCGCCTAATCCGAAAGCTCTATGAGGACAATGTAAGTGGCCGACTTTCCGATACCCTTTTTGAACAAATGCTCAGAGATTTCGAGGCCGAGCTAAGCGATTTGACAGAAATCGTTTCCCAAGACCAACAGGAACTTGAACGCATAAGCAGGGAAACCATCAACGCCGAAAAGTTTCTTTCCCTTGTCAGAAAATATACAGACTTTTCCGAGTTGACCCCTGCCATGATAAATGAGTTTGTAGAAAAAATCCTCGTCCACCAAGCCCAGGGCAAAGGAGCAAGCAGAATACAGGAAATTGAAATTTTCTTTAATTTTGTTGGTAAGGTGGACATCCCTCACAAGGAAGTGGAACTGACCGAGGAAGAAAAGGCCGCGTTAGCGGAACAGGAACGCCGCCGAGCGAAAAAAGCAGAGTACAATCGACGCTATATGGAAAAGAAACGCAGGCAATGGAAAGAGCAGCAGGAGCAGGAGCAAGCCGAGCAACTGCCCCTTGCCGCCGAACAGAAAGGAGAACACATAGCATGAGCTAATCTATGTTTGACGGTCAAGAGCCGGAAAAAACAGAAATCCTGCGATAACAGCCGCCCCGACGAACCATTCCCCGTCCGGGCGGTTTCTATTTGAAAATCCTCATTTTCCCCAAGTCAAGAGCCGGGAAAAACACCCGAAAAATGCCCCTATTGCGTAACAGGGGCGCAGAAAGGAGAGTTTATGAGAACAGGGCTTACGAAGCAGGAAAAGACCACCGATATATGGTTTGACGAGAAAGACCCCCTTATCCATATCCGCACACACAACACCGACTTAAAGAAGCGGCTTGCCGCCTACTCCGGACAGCACCCCGACCAGTGCCGCCAGACCGACGCAGACCCCGAAACGGGCTGCATGGAGTTTGATATTGCAAAGGGGCGTTTCTCTTTCCGTCTGACCGCCCCATACAGTGAGGAACGGAGGAACGCCGCCAGCAAAGCGGCAAAGAAACATTCCGGCAACTTGACACACCCTATTCAAAAAGATGTGCTATAATTTTTTTGAAAAAGTTTCGGATTAGATGTAGTATTTGCCGCTGAAACCGTAGTACATAGGTGAAGCCCGAAAGGAGGCGGTGAGATGATAGACGACGAAAAAATCATAGAAATGTTTTTTGGACGTTCAGAACAAGGCATACGAGAGCTGGATATAAAATACGGAAAGGTCTGCCACAATCTTTCCTACCATATTGTAGGCAGCAGACAAGACGCGGAGGAATGTGTAAACGACGCTTATTTAGGCGCATGGAACGCCATTCCCCCGGCACGACCTAACCCACTGCTATCTTATCTTGTTAAAATCGTTCGGAACATTTCACTCAAAATCTATTGGAGAAAGGAAGCAGCCAAACGGAGCAGCCATTACACGATTGCTTTGGAAGAAATTGAAGCCTGTATAGCAGCCCCGAATACAGTAGAAGCAGAAATCGAAGCCAAAGAGTTAGCCCGTATCATTGAAGCATTTTTAGACACGCTGACTACCGAAAACCGCGTTATTTTCATGCGCCGCTATTGGTTTTCCGACAGCTATAAGGACATAGCCGAGTTTATGGGGCTTTCAGAAAAAAACATTTCTGTCCGGCTGACCCGTATCCGCGAGAAGATGAAGCAATATTTGATTGAAAGAGAGGTATTCGTATGAATGCAAAGAAGTTTTCCGACGCTATGAGCGAGCTTGACACAAAATATGTCGATGAAGCTCTCAACTACAAGAAGAAAGCCAAAAAGCCCATTTGGGTAAAGTGGGGGGCTATTGCAGCTTGCTTGTGCTTGATGATACCATTGACCGCATTTGCCGTTGATATAATTCAATATAATGCAGCGGTTGATTATCTCAATTCTCTCGGCATTGCTGTTGAAGATTTGAGCGACTATTCTCATAAAGAAATAAAAGAAGCTGCAAAAACGATTGACGCAGGAGAAAGTAACCCGTTGACTGAAGAAATCCTTAGTCTAATACCAGAAAACAAAAAACCGCTCGATACACCGACGCAGGTAACATCTGAGCAAATTAAAGAACTAACACCGACCATGACAAGAGAAGATGTTCTTTCTCTTTTAGGTGACACACAAGATGTTGGCTCAGGCATTTATATATATCTTTACGAAGTAGACCAACAATACCTGCTGCGTATTCCTTTTGCAAGCGATGAAGCACAATTAGGTGTAGCAGGAGAAGATTTGCTAAAGGCATTGGTTCCCATTTCTGGAGATATTGCTCCTATGGTCTATGTAAATGATACGCTTTATCAAATCGTTGACTCTCAACCCAACTTCGCAGATGAAAAAAGTTCTTTCAATTTGTTAGGAAAAATCGAAAACACAGTTAGTTCTTCGGAAGAACCAAAAGAAAATTTCCAAGCAAATGATGATATTGTAGGGGCTGCGGTTTATCAGTACGGCGATAACATTGTCGTTGAGTTTGAGGGAAAATACTGGTTATATGAACACTATCATAACACAGACTTTGACGGAAACTCAGACGGGTATGACCCACTCCCCAATAACCAAACTTCTGGTGAAGAAGTATCAGAACAAGACCCCGCAGCAAACTGAATAATCTTATCCTCATATTGCAAGGGCAGCCGAGAAAATCGACTGTCCTTTTTCTATGCCTATGGGCAGAAAGGAGCGACCAGCCATGACAAAACCGAGAGAGAAAACCCGTGAGGAACTGCAAGCCGAGATTGAGGGCGGAAAGAAGAAAATCCGGCAGCTTGAGAACCGGGAGAAAATCATCAAGCAGAAGCTATCCGTCGAGGAACGCAAGGCGAGAAACCACAGGCTTTGCAAGCGCGGCGGCTTCATGGAAAGCCTTGTGCCGGAGCTTATTGCCATGCCGGACGAGGATGCGCAGACCTTTTTCCGACTTGCTTTGACGAGTGAACCAGCGCGGGAGTTTTTGAGAAAACGAGCCGAGGAAACGACAAGCTGAAAATCCCTTAGGAACTAAGGGCGCACTTATACACCCTTGCGGGCGTGTGCGCTCTGCCGAGGGCTTATCTCCGCACAGGGAGATTTCCCCGCGCTCCGATATGGCGGCTTTGCCGCAACAAGGGGCTGCACCCCTTGCGCCGCTTCGCGGCTATCCCTGCACACCCACAAAAACAGTACACCCGCCGTTGGCGTCTGTACCATTTTTGAGGGTTTTATTATCCTATCCGGGAGGTGATACCCATAGCCATTTACCATTGGAACATCGGCATTGTGAGCCGAGGAAAAGGCAAATCAGCCGTTGCCGCAGCCGCCTACCGAAGCGGCGAAAAGCTGACAAACGAATGGGACGGAATGACCCATGACTACACTCGCAAAGGCGGCGTTGTCCATACCGAAATCATGCTGCCGTCCCATGCCCCGCCCTCTTTCTCTGACCGTTCAACCTTGTGGAACAGCGTGGAGCTTTACGAGAAAGCCGGGAACGCCCAGCTTGCAAGAGAGATTGACGCAGCGCTCCCCATAGAATTATCCAGAGAGGAACAGATCCGGCTTGTCCGGGAATACTGTTCCTCTCAATTTGTTTCTAAGGGAATGTGTGTGGATTTTGTTATCCACGACACCAACAGCGGCAACCCCCATTGTCATATTATGCTTACCATGCGCCCCCTTGACGAGCGCGGCGCGTGGGCGGCGAAGTCCAAAAAGGAATATGACCTTGACGAAAACGGCGAGCGTATCCGCTTGCCAAGTGGCAGATACAAAACTCACAAAGTTGACCTTACAGGCTGGAACAACAAGGACAACACCCTCTTGTGGCGCAAGGCATGGGCTGACTTTACCAACGACTTTTTGGAGAAGAACGGAAGCCCGGAGCGTATCGACCACCGCAGCAACGCCGAGCGCGGCATAGACGAGATACCCACCGTCCACATGGGCGTGGCTGCTTGCCAGATGGAGAAGAAAGGTATCGTCACCGAGAAAGGCGAACTGAACCGAAATATCCAAAAGGCAAACCGCCTTATCCGGGAAATCCGGGCGCAGATTGGGAAGCTCAAAGAGTGGATTGCCGACCTGTTCAAAGCGCGGGAAACCGCCCCAGAACAGCCGCCGCAATCTCCCGACCTTGCAAATCTGTTGATGAAGTATTTGAGCGTTCAGAGAGAAAAGAGCCGGAAGTATTCGCAGCGTTGGCAACAACAGCACACAGCCGATGAACTGAAAACCATAGCGGCGGCGGTCAACTATCTCTCCGAGCATAGTATCTCGACCCTTGACGAGCTGGACGCCTCTCTTTCCTCTGTCAGCGATAAAGCCTATTCAATCCGGGAGGGAATGAAAACCGCCGAGGAACGCATGAAGAATCTGCAAAAACTCATGGAGTACGGCAGAAATTATCAGACCTACAAGCCCATACAGGACGAGTACCGGCAAATCCGCTGGAAAGGAAAACAGGAGAAGTTTGCGGAAGCCCGCCGCGCCGAGCTTACCCTATGGGACGCGGCAAACCGCTATCTCCATGCCCATTTGCCGGAGGGCGTGAAAACCCTGCCGATCTCCGCGTGGGAGAAAGAATATACTGCCCTCAAAGCACAGCGGGAAGCGGAATATGACACGCTGAAAGAGACCCGCGCCGAGGTTGCCGAGCTTCAAAAAATCCGCAGGTGCGTGGATATTGCACTCCGCGCCGACCAGCCGGAGCAGACGCAGAGCCGCACCAAGCGGCACGAACAGGAGCGATAAAGAAAAGGACGGGCAAGCCATTTTGCTTGTCCGCCCTAAATGCTTTCTGATAAACTGGAAGTTGTTTATCCAAAATGAAATGGAATAACCATATCAAGTAAAACTGCAAGAACTATACTAATCGTTCCCATTAGAGCAGAACTCCTCAATGTGTCTCTCCTCAAAACAATAAGTCCAATAATAAAGACTATCACTTCCAAAACAGATTTTGCATTAAAATACCAGCATCCATATACAAAGCACATATTGAACAATACTGCCAAAATCAGTGCTGATAGTATAAATGCCAGTTTGCTTTTCCCCTTTGCATACCAACAGACAAAAGCCAATAATGGAGAAACAGCTGTAAATCCAAACCAAATCATCGCATAACTTCTTGGGAAAAATCCTGCAATATAGTTTGAATACAAATAGTAGCTTGCAACCATACCAACAAAGAATACAAAAACATTGATGCTTGCTCTTATTGCAGAATTGCTATAAATAGAAATACACAGTGCAATCAATATCCAGATTGCAAAACGCCCAAGAAAATTACCAATATCTAAGACTCCATTTATTGCCATAAGCACACCTGGAAGTTCAGTTTGACGAAAATCCAGATATTTTGAGAAAGTTCCCAAAGCTATTCCGAGAAACAATATCGCTATGGTATTTATAAGTTTTCTATTATTGGATATTGGATTTTCTGCATTCCTTATATCATTCAAAAAATTTATCATAATTACCCTCACAAATTCCGGATTTGTCGATTTCATTATACTCAAAACCTATGAACAATTCAACCACAGAAAGCGAGGTATCAACCATGTATTACACCCAAGAACAGATAGACCGCGCCAACCAAGCCGACCTTGTTTCTTTCCTGCAATCACAGGGCGAGCAGCTTACCCGCGCCGGGAATGAATACCGCTGGAAGCGGCACGACAGCCTGACCGTCCGGGGAAACAAATGGTACAGGCACAGCCAGAGCAAGGGCGGCGCACCCATTGATTTTGTCATGGAGTTTTTCGGCAAGAGCTTCACCGAAGCCGTTGAACTTCTCGCAGGAGAAAAGGGAGCTACACCGCCGCCGGACAGACCAAGCCCCGCGTCCTTTTCTGACTTCCGACTGCCGCCCCGCAGCACCGACAACCGAACAGCGAGGAACTACCTCACAGCTGCCCGCCGCATTGATGAAGATGTGACGGGCTTTTTCTTTGCCAGCGGGGATATTTACGAGGAAGCCGCCCACCATAACGCCGTATTCGTAGGACGGGACGAGGACGGAGTACCACGCTACGCCCACCAGCGCGGCACAGCCGGGAACTTCCGGCTTGATGTGAAAGGCAGCGACAAAGCCTTTAACTTCTGCTACCGGGGCGAGGGCGAAAGATTGTTTGTCTTTGAAGCCCCGATAGACCTGTTATCTTTCCTCTGTCTGTTCAAAAAGGACTGGCAGAAGCAAAGCTATCTGGCACTGGGCGGCGTGGGGGAAAAAGCCCTTTTGCGTTTCCTCTCTGACCGTCCGAACATTACCACCGTCTACCTCTGCCTTGACAGCGACGAAGCCGGAAACGACGCTTGCAGCCGCCTTGTGAAGCTCATGCCGGAGGGATATACCGTCCACCGCCTTATCCCTCTTTTCAAAGATTGGAACGAGGTACAGACGCGCCGGGGAGAAATCACAGACGGGAAGTATTTGCGTGAAGCGGTCTATGGATTGAAAGAGCCGCCGCAGGAAGAAACGGTTGAGATTATCCGCATGAGCGAGGTTGATACACAGACCGTTGAATGGCTATGGGAGCCGTATATCCCCTTTGGGAAAGTAACCATTGTGCAAGGCAATCCCGGCGAGGGCAAGACCACCTTTGCCCTACGCCTTGCCGCCGCCTGCACCACCGGGGGAACGCTGCCGGGCATGAAGCCCATGCAGCCCTTTCAAGTGATTTACCAGACCGCCGAGGACGGTTTGGGCGATACCGTCAAGCCACGCTTGATGGAAGCCAAAGCCGACCTTGACCGGGTGCTTGTGATTGATGAAGCCAAGCGAGAGCTTACCCTATCTGACGAGCGCATAGAGAAAGCAATCGTACAGAACGGGGCGCGTCTGATTATCCTTGACCCCATACAGGCGTACATGGGCGAAAAAACCGACATGAACCGGGCAAACGAAGTGCGCCCCATGTTCCGCCGCCTTGCCGAAGTTGCCGAGCGTACCGGGTGCGCCGTTATCCTTATCGGACATTTGAACAAAGCAGCCGGAGGGCAGAGCGCGTACCGGGGATTAGGTTCTATCGACTTCCGCGCCGCAGCAAGGAGCGTCCTGCTGATCGGGCGCGTGAAGCGAGAACCGAATGTGCGCGTTATCATTCACGACAAATCTTCCCTTGCGCCGGAGGGAAAGCCCGTTGCCTTTTGCCTTGACCCGGAAACAGGCTTTGAGTGGATAGGCGAATATGATATAACCGCCGACGAACTGCTATCCGGCGCGGGCGGCAACAACGCCACCAAAACCGAACAGGCTGAAAAGCTGATACTTGACCTACTGGCAGACGGAAAAGAGCTTGCCAGCGAGGACATAGAGAAAGCCGCAGCCGACGCGGGGATTTCTGCCCGTACTGTCCGGGCGGCAAAGAAAAACCTTGACGGGCGCATTACCTCAAAGCGTATCGGCGCAGCATGGTATCACGCCCTAAAAAAGTGAACTGGCAAAATCCAAGTGGCAAAACCCAGATACCTTGCCACTTCGCCACTTCGCCACTTCAACCTCAAAACCACCGCCCCATGTATGACCGCATGGGGCTTTTCTCATGGAAAGGAGAGCCTATGAACAACGACACCAGCAACCGCAGCACCCCCGCAACCGCTTCCCCTCTGACCGTAAAGGAAGCAGAACAGCCCGATATTGTGAAGAAAATCGGAAACACGACCTATCGGGTGAAAATCCACTTCAGCACCACCAGCAAGGAAACTATGAGCGATAAAATCAAGCGGCTTATTATGAACGATTGCGGGAAAATTTCTTAAAACCACCTTGACAAAATGTATCAGAGGACACCCTGCTGCACGCTATGGAAACCGCCAGTGCGGACAGTATGCCGGAGGGCGTGGAGCGTCAGGGCATCGGCACTCCTGCCACCAGAGCCGCTACCATCGAAAAGCTGGTGCAGAAGGGCTTTCTGGAGCGCAAGGGCAGCAAAAAGACCAAGGTGTTGCTGCCCACGGATAAGGGAAAAGCCCTCATTACCGTAATGCCCGAAGAAATCCAATCCCCGGAAATGACCGCCGACTGGGAAACAAAACTGTTGTGCGTGGAGCGCGGCGAGATGGAGTCGGAAACATTTATGACTGAAATCAAAGATATGATCTCCTCGTTGGTGAACACCACCGAGGCCGTGAAAGGAGCGAATGTGCTTATGAAAAATAAAGTGATTGGTGTCTGTCCGAACTGTGGCAAATCTGTTGTGGAACGTGAAAAGGGCTGGTTTTGTGAATCCAATCCCTGCCGTTTCGTGCTGTGGAAAGACAATGCTTTCTTCAAGAGGTTGGGTAAACGGCTGGATGCTCATGTGGCCGACAAGCTGCTGCGGGATGGCCGCGTCCGTCTGAAGGACTGCAAGAGTGCCAAGGGCAAGGTATACAATGCCACTGTCCTGCTGTCTACCGAAGCCGATGGTCGCAGCAAGTTTTCGCTGGAATTTGAGGGTGGCCGCTGATGAGGGTACAGGATGAAGCCGTTTATCTGCTGAACAACGAAAAATACCTGCATCTGCGGGAAAATACTTCCGGCGTTGGCTACGCCACCTATGACAAGCTGACCCTGTTGCCGTTGGAAAAGGGACAGATTCCCTTTGAGCATCTGCCGCCCGATGGCAGAAATGCTATTCCTGCCGCCCGGAACTGGTTCCTTTTTGAGCTATCCGATGATCCTCGCAGGGCTATCCAGCTTGAAAGTGTGAGAATCCTCGACAACATCCCGGATTCCGGCATTCGCAAGCGGCGTATCTGGGAAGATCCGTCCATTACTATGAATGATGTGCGGCTCATCGACAGCAACTACAAGGACTTATACCGTGTTCCCAATGGCAGTGTGATTCAGGTGGACTACCCGGATGGCCGAAGTTTCACAACACGGCTGGAACATTGGGACGAGTATCATTTTGATGTTGGTGGACTGGGCGATATGTTCCACATCTGCCAGTTTGCCGAGGTCATGGAGCGCAATGGAGCCAGCTATTACCCGGAAATCCAGACACAGGATGAAACAGGTGCATGGGAACTAGGCGGAAAAGGCTATATTGCCATCCAGTCCTGTGACGATGGCTGGGATTACACCCTCTATCACAGCGATTACTCTGTGATGGACAGCGGCCAGATCGACGCGCCGGAGCTGACGATTCAGGAAGTCCGGGAAGAAATTCTGGAAGCACATCACATGGAAAAAGGTCGGCGGCTGATACAGGACTACGATTTTATCATGGACAGAGCCGCCGAAGCCGAAGAACTGGGGCTAAACAGCCGCCCTTCCACGCTGGAAAAGCTGGCTTCACTGGCTGGCGCAAAAGAAAAATGCGATGCCCCGGAGTGCAGCCCCGTTGGGTGCCGGAAAGTGAGGGATGCTCATGAACTTTAATGGCGAAGAATTGACGCTGATGATGCTCTACAATTCCGGCTCCCGGCCGGGTTTGATGCAGGAGCTGCGGCTGATGCAGTGTTACCTGATGCCTGATGAAACTGCCCTGAGAGAACTGTCCGAACAGGTCATTGAAAAGCTGAAACTTATGACCGATGCCGAGTTTGCCGAGCTGGAATTTCCGCTCGACTGAATTTTTATGGCCAATAAGTAGTATGAATATCTTTTCTTCCCTCAAATATGTGATATACTAGTAGCATCACATATAGTAAATGAAGGAGGAAGGTTTTAGATGGATTTAGTTAAAGTCCAACAAATACACAATCAGTATCGTATCTTTCGACAAGATATGTATAATGAGTGGGAAGAGTATGCTTACTTGAATCATTGCATAAGAAAGCCGACTAAAGAACCTTTTGAGTTTAATAGCCTATTAAGTGACAGTGTATTGCATAAAACTATTGTTGATGCTGGCGGAATGCAAACTAGGTTTTTGAGCGGTGGCAATTCAAGAAGTCATTTCATCAATTCTGTTGGGCGGTTTGAAGTATATATTTCCTCTTTAGCTAAGGTTGTGTTTATAGACTATCCTCAAAAGATGAAGGGATCTGATTCTGAAACCGAAACCTCTAAGGCATTCCAATTGATTTTAAGTTGTAGCACGCGTGACGAAATGATTGACACGCTTGCTGAAGAAAAGGTCCGAAGTATTTTCTATGGAAACCCTGCTGATGTGTTTTTGAAAGATAAGTGCAAATTAGAGTTGGGAACACTTTTTTCTTCCAAATACCGTTTAGCCATTTCTCTATATAGTGAGATTTTAGGAAGACGAAATGCCATAATCCATAATTCCGGTAGAGTTGACAAGAAATATATAAGAGAAAATCCTCAAAGTACTCTTTTGGAAGGCAAAAAGATTATTATTTCTGAAAATTATCTACGCGGAACTATTGGCTTATTGGTTGGAATCGCTGCTGAAACCACAAGTAACGTTGTGGAGAATATTTATAAAGGAAATGTTCAAGGAATATTAGGCCGCGCCACAAATTCGTTTGAGAATTGCTATGAAATCGACTGGTATAAGAGATTGTTGCAAAATTCCGACTAAATCCTTTTAATTTTACTAATTTATTGGAAATCACGATACATCCGAACGCTATTTTCCTGAGAGCGGCCTTTACAAAGGTCGCTCTTTTTATATCCTAAAATCGAAAGGAGGAACGCAATGCCAAATAAAACGCAAGAATACCTCAACCTTGCCCAGCAAACGGCAAAGGAACTGACCCGGTATTGGGAAAACTGGACGGACTACCTGACCACAGCATCCCGGCTGTACAAGTACAACTTTGCCGACCAGCTTATGATTTACGCCCAGCGGCCTGATGCCACCGCCTGCGCCAGTTTCGACCTCTGGAATGACCGCATGAACCGCTATGTCCGGCGTGGCTCCAAAGGCATCGCTCTGTTAGACCAGTCCAGCAGTGTTCCGCGTCTGCACTACGTTTTCGATGTGAGCGACACTGGAGTACGGCGTAATTCGCGTGATCCGGAAGTATGGCAGCTCGGCCCCGATCTGGTTCAGCCTGTGTCGGAAATGCTCGCTAGAGAGTACGGCATCCGGCATGAACGAATCACCCAGCAAATCGCAGACATTTGCGGCAAACTGGTGGATTCCTATTGGGATAACAACAGCGGTGACATTCTCGACATCGTTGACGGCTCTCTTCTGATGGATTATGATGAAGCCGGACAGGAGTTCCAGTTCAAAAGTGCCGCTGCAATCAGCATCACCTATGCTGTCCTTGAACGATGCGGTTTTGAGCCGGAAGGACATTTTGACCGGGACGATTTTCAGGCCATCTTCTCCTTTTCCACTCCTGCCGCCGTGTATGCGTTGGGCACCGCAGTCAGCGAGTGCAGCCGGGATGTGCTGCGCAACATCGAAAGAACCGTAAAGACGACAATCCGCCGCCGCAATGTAGAAAGGAGCCAGTATGAATATGAACAGCAGGAACGTGACCTACTCGACCATCGGGGATTATCAGCTCCCGAACCTGACCCTGCCCCGGCAGGAGAAAACACTGGGCAAGTACGGGCGACTGCGCCGGACTTACCTGATGAAGCATCGCCCGGTGCTGTACAACTCGATGCTTCTGTCGGGAACTCTGCATCCGCACCTGTTGGAGGTGGAGCAAACCGCAGAGAGCCGGATGCGGCAGACCATGCAGGAGTTGCTGAAACAGAACCCGGCTCCGAACAAGGAGCAGTATCAGATGGAGTGGGTGCAGCACATGAACAGCCTGAAAGCACAGGCCGAGGAACTGGTGATGAACGAGCTGATTTACAGCTAAGTTTCTTCGACACCCACATTCCTACCGAAGCGAAACAAATTGAATCCATCGACCAAGCGGAGAGCGAAAAATCGCCCTCCGCTTTCTCTTTGTCACAGGCTGAGATCGAAAACGCGCTGCGGAGAGGTTCTAACTTTGAAAACAGCAAACTTCGCATCTGGAAAATTTATCAGCTCCAGCCTGACCGAAAACTCCGGGCAAAAGCTCTTGCGAAAGAATATGCCTCAAACGGACCCGGCGGCTCCTCGCACACCTATCTGGACGGAAGCAATGGTTGGCTCGATCATGACAGCAAGGGGCTGACGTTTGAACACTATCCAGACCATCAGAAAGTGCTTCTCCGCTGGAATCAGGTCGAAAAATATATCGACCTGATGATTCAGTCTGACCGCTATCTGTCGGATAAAGAGAAAAGAACCATTGACTTCCCCCTTGAGCTGAACGCCGCCAGTGCTGCCGAATACACGGCATTAAAGGAACAGTACCCGGACACTCTCGTTGGATTTGAAGCAGGTGGCAATTTTATGTTTTATGGAGAAGATGCCGCTAAAGTTACCAAAATCATCAACAGTGCTTTGTTCACGAGAGACACCGCGCTGGGCGAAGCTCAGGTCACAGGCTTTTCTCCTCGCTTATGGGCAAGAAAGTCAAAAGAATTATGGTCTGCGGGCAATAATGTCTATCTTGCCGGGTTAAACGAAGATGGCACTCACCATCAGACCAAGCATCTGCGCAAAGAGGACTATCTTCCCATTGGTTCCATTATCAATATGGATAGCCGTGAATTTCGGATTGATAGGGTGGACTTTGATAAGGGCAAAGTTTCTTTGCAGGATATGGCACTGGCCGATATGCGGGTGCCGATTTTTCGGGAAGAACCGCTGTCTGTTGTCCGGGAATTGTACGAACAGCAAGACGAAGCTCTTGACACCGCTCCCGAAAAAGCAGTCGATTATAAGGTCGGGGATGATGTCGTTGTTGAACTGCCTACCCGAACCATCGAGGGAAAGGTCGGCTATGTTGGTGAAACCGATGTGCGCATCGACACCAGTGCGCAGGGCTATTCGTGGAGCAACGAGGTGTTGAACAAACAGCAGTTCGAGGACAGTCTGCGACGGGATGAGCCTACGTCTGATGAATCACTGGACAAGCTGCCTATTTCTGTGGAGGTCAACGGCGAATGGCAGACATTCCCGGATGCAGCCGCCGCAGACGAAGCCCTGAATGCCGAACCTGTGCCGGAAGCTGCTGGAAATTTCTGCATTACGGACGATCATCTGGGCGAGGGCGGTGCAAAACAGAAATACGCCCGGAACATTGCAGCTATCCGCACCCTGTTCCAGTTGGAGCAGGAACACCGTGGAGCCACCATCGAAGAGCAGGAAATTCTATCACAGTATGTCGGCTGGGGCGGTCTGCCGGATGCCTTTGACCCGGACAAGGGCAACTGGGCAAAAGAGTACGCCGAACTGAAAGGACTGCTCTCCGAAGATGAGTACGCCGCCGCCCGTGGCTCCGTCCTGAACGCCCACTACACCAGCCCCACCGTGATTCGTGCCATCTATGATGCTGTGGAGCGCATGGGCTTCCGCAGCGGCAATATTTTGGAGCCGAGCATGGGCATTGGCAACTTTTTTGGTATGCTGCCGGACACCATGCAGGATAGCCGCCTGTACGGTGTGGAACTGGACAGCATCACAGGCCGCATTGCGCAAAAACTCTACCCAGAAGCCAGCATTAAAGTTGCCGGATTTGAAACCACCGACCGCCGCGATTTCTATGACCTTGCCGTGGGTAATGTTCCTTTTGGCCAGTACCGGGTAAACGACAAGGCGTACAACAAATTAGGTTTCAGCATCCACAACTATTTCTTCGCCAAGGCCATCGACCAAGTGCGTCCGGGCGGCATCGTGGCCTTCGTCACCAGCCGCTACACGCTGGACAGCAAGGATTCTTCTGCCCGAAAGCACATTGCCGAACGTGCTGATCTGCTGGGTGCTATCCGGCTACCGAATACTGCGTTCAAGGCAAATGCAGGAACAGATGTCGTCAGCGACATTATCTTCCTGCAAAAACGTGACCGCCCCATCGACCATGAGCCGGACTGGATACAGCTCGGCAAAACGGAAGATGGCTTTACCATCAACAGCTATTTTGTAGACCACCCGGAGATGGTGCTGGGCGAACTGACCACCGAAAGCACCCAGTATGGCCATGAGGAATGCACCGTGCGCCCCATTGAGGGTGCAGTGCTGGCAGACCAGCTTGCCGAAGCTATCCAGCATATTGAGGGACTGTACACGGAAGTTGAGGTCGAAACACCAGATATTGCGGATGCAGAAAATGAGCGACACATTCTCCCTGCTGACCCGGATGTGAAGAACTTCTCCTACACCGTGGTTGACGGTGAAGTGTATTACCGCGAAAATTCTGTTATGACACAGGTGGAGCTTTCCGACACCGCCAAAGGCCGTGTGACCGGGATGGTGGAGCTGCGGCAAATCGTCAATGAGTTGATCGACCAGCAGCTGAACGACTACCCGGATGCCGACATTAAAGCAACGCAGGAAAAGCTGAACACTGCCTACGATGCTTTTTCCGCCAAATATGGCTTGTTGAATGACCGCAAAAACGGCAGATTATTTGAGCAGGATTCTTCTTACTATCTGCTGTGTTCTCTGGAAAATCTGGACGATCAGGGGCAGCTCAAAAGCAAGGCGGCGATGTTCACCAAACGCACCATTCGCCCGGAACGTACTGTCACCAGCGTGGACACTCCCACGGAAGCACTTGCAATTTCCATCGGAGAGCGTGGCCGGGTGGATTTGCCCTATATGGCAGAGCTGCTCGGCACTCCCGGCGACTATGAGCGAATCACCAGCGAACTATCCGGCGTAATTTTCAAAGACCCCGGCACAGACCCTACTGACCCAGAAGCGGGCTGGCAAATGGCGGATGAATACTTGTCCGGCAATGTCCGGGCAAAACTGCGCATGGCACAGCTTGCCGCCGAAACCAACCCGGAGTTTGCAGTCAACGTCACCGCATTGGAAAAGGCGCAGCCGAAAGACCTTGAAGCATCTGAGATTGATGTACGTCTGGGTGCAACATGGCTTTCGCCGGAGATCATCCAAAAGTTTATGGCAGAAACTTTCCAGATTCCCTACTATCTGCGTCATGCAGTTAAAGTGAGATATTCTCCCTATACCGCAGAATGGCGCATTGAGGGCAAGTCGGCTATGGGCAGAGGCGACATTACCTCCACCGAAACCTATGGCACATCCCGCGCCAATGCCTACAAGATTCTGGAAGATACGCTCAACTTGAAAGATGTGCGCATCTATGATGCCATTGAAGATGAAGAAGGCAGACCGAAGCGCGTCCTGAACAAAACGGACACCATGCTGGCGCAGCAGAAACAGCAGGTAATCAAAGATGCTTTCGCCAACTGGATCTGGCAAGACCCCCAGCGGCGCATTGCACTGGTGAAGCAGTACAACGAACTGTTCAACAGCAACAGACCGCGCGAATACGATGGTTCCCACATCCACTTTGTCGGTATGAACCCGGAAATTTCGCTCCGGGAACACCAGCGTAACGCCATCGCTCATGTGCTTTATGGTGGTAATACGCTGCTTGCACACGAAGTGGGAGCCGGAAAGACGTTTGAGATGGCAGCATCCGCAATGGAAGCCAAACGGCTGGGGCTGTGTCAGAAAAGTCTTTTTGTGGTGCCAAATCATCTGACGGAGCAATGGGCGGCAGAGTTTTTGCACCTATACCCCAATGCCAAGCTGCTGGTGGCTCGAAAAAAGGACTTTGAAACCGCCAACCGCAAAAAATTCTGTGCTAGAATTGCGACTGGGGACTACGATGCGGTCATCATCGGTCATTCACAGTTTGAGCGCATCCCGTTGTCCTATGAGCGGCAAGAACGCATTATTCAGGAGCAGATTGATGAAACGCTTGCCGCCATCAACGAACTGAAAGCCACTGCTGGCGAAAATTTCAGCATCAAGCAGATGGAAAAGACACGCAAAACGCTGGAAATCAAGCTGGAAAAGCTACGCTCCGATGCGAGAAAGGATGATGTTATCACCTTTGAGCAGTTGGGCGTGGATAGGCTTTTTGTGGATGAGAGCCATTTTTACAAGAACCTTTTCCTCACGACAAAAATGCGCAATGTCGCTGGTTTGTCTACAAGTGAAGCGCAAAAATCGAGCGATATGTTCGGAAAGTGCCGCTACTTGGATGAGATCACAGGTGGGCGCGGCGTGGTGTTTGCTACGGGAACGCCCGTGAGCAACTCCATGTCGGAGCTGTACACGGTCATGCGCTATCTGCAATATGGCACACTCCAGCAAAAAGGGCTGACACACTTCGACTGCTGGGCATCTACTTTTGGTGAAACCACCACCGCCATTGAACTTGCCCCGGAGGGCTATACTTTAATAGGACGATAAACGTGATTGTCCTAAATTGAAAGATTCCATAAGAAAGGAGGTAGAACAAATGCCGAAAACACCAAAAATTACCGCACTCTATGAGCGTTTGTCAAGAGATGATGATCTTGCTGGT
>OGJO01000627.1_pt1 | contig 18654 bp, 18 predicted proteins | sample 1572121 | NCBI WGS metagenome assembly OGJO01 (sample SAMEA2582081, study PRJEB24529) | metagenome | biome: Human gut stool | place: China | collected 2011
TTTATTAAAGGAAGAATGAGCGCAGGATGGTGGCGGCGACAATCAGGAAGATGCACGCTCCGAACCACGAGGCGGCAGTCTTGGAGGTGTCGGGGTCGCCGGACGAGAATTTACCGTACACTTTCACGCCCCCGATAAGCCCGACTACCGCGCCGATGGCGTAGATGAGTTTCGTGTCGAGTAGGTCAGCCCCATTGCTGGGGCTTTCCCCTCTAAGAACCGTGCATGAGAGTTTTCCCTCACACGGCTCAAGCAACGCATTGCCATTCTTACTGAAGGAATAGTTCTGCCTCATTTCCTACTAATATTATCAGGGTTAAACTTCTTGTTCTTACATGAACTATGTATGAGAATCTTAAACGGCTTTCCGTTGACAGTCTCCTTAATAGTCGTCCATCTTCGTTCATCGTCAATAATCTCTCCACAGATTGGACAGCGCATTTCTTGATGAATCCAAATCATACGCAACAAGTCGTCAATCTCACGTAGTTGATTCTCCGTGTTCTTTGACTTACGCCGTGCATAGTAAGGAGCATCGGCAGGGTCGTATGGATTAGTATTGGTTCTAACACGCACGTACTTCAATATGGGAGTGTCCGCCAGCCTTTTAAGACTTAAAGTCGTTTCCTTGCCCGACTTCTTGTTCTTGGTTATAGTGGCGAAACACCACTCACGTCCATGCAGTTGTTTGAAATACCTGTCTTTAATCCAGTGCATACCCTTTTTCGGATGCCTGCGTTTTGCCCATTGCCAAAGTGTTTTGTACACCTCGTAGTCCACACGTGAGAATGCTTTCGATGATGCCCCGTAACGGTAATAATTTGTCCATCCGGGAATCATGTGGTTGAGCATCCTTATAAGTGAGGAAGCCTTTGCCGACTTGTTGCTCTTTATCTTCGTGCGAACCTTATCGCAGAATTGCTTCATCGCATCCTTGGACGGTTTGGTCAGAAGTTTGCCGTTGGACTTGTATTCTCGGATGTTGAAGCCAAGAAAATCAAAACCCTCACCGATGTGGGTTATCTTTGTCTTTTCTTCCGATAGCATCAGTCCACGTTCTGCCATAAACTGCCGTATAAGGGGCAGGATAACATTCTCAATTGTTTCCTTATCCTTTGCAGTGACAATAAAATCATCAGCATAGCGCACGAGATTGATTTTAGATTCAATCCACTTGCGTCCATAAGCTGTAGGCACTGGTTGCCAGTAAGGCTTGACCGCCTTTTGGACGAGGGATTGAAGTCCGTCAAGAGTCATATTGGCAAGAGTGGGAGAAATTATGCCGCCTTGTGGAGTTCCCTCCTCAGTCGGAAAAAGACTTCCATTGAATACATAACCGCTTTTGAGCCATTTCCTTAATACTTCCTTATCCATTGGGATATTGTTAAGAAGCCATTCATGGCTGATGTGGTCGAAGCATCCTTTGATGTCTCCCTCCAGAATCCATTTAGGGGCAACATCCCTTGAAAGGACATTGTGACATTGGGCTATTGCATCTTGGCAACTGCGATACTTACGGAAGCCGTAGGAATGTTGGTCGCCTGTCGTTTCCGCAATAGGGTCGAGAGCCATCAGATAGAGAGCCTGCATCGCACGGTCTTTCATCGTAGGGATTCCCAGGGGGCGTTTCTTCCCGTTCTTCTTCGGTATTTCCACACGACGCAGGGGCATCGGTTGATAGCCACGGCGTTTGAGTGTGTCAATAGCTTTGACTTTTGCCGCATCGGATGACCATCTTACATGGTCAACTCCTGCGGTGTTTTTACCCTTATTAGTAGTAACCCGAACTACGGCAAGATAGCGACCGTAGAACGAGTGGGTCAACAGCCATTGCAAGGATTTGACCTTGCCGTGTCTGCCTTCCCTTTGAGCCTTTACAATACGTGCTTGCAGCTTCCGAACATACTCCTCAGCCTTGTGTCGGTCAATGCTTTTCCAACGTTCGGTATCAGAGAGGACCATATTTTCAGGCGCACACTTTTCTTTCGATTTGTTCATTTGCATTCCTTTCTTTAGAAGTTCTATAAGTTTATTGTAAAGAGTTACCTTGTGGAAGTGGGCACACTTTCGTGTCGGATGATGTGGCTCTCTGCCATACATGGCAATGAGGTCAATCCGTATCCGCTCCATTACAGAACGGCATTCGCTTTTTCCACGTTCCTATACCCGCACCCCATATAGGCTTGCCTTGCGGCTTGCTTACCTCCTCAAAGAGGGGGAGAGATACGGGCTTACCACGTTCCATGCAAGTGACGATAATGGGTTAGGTCTGTCCTATCCACCGGCAGTCATTATGTCCGTGCAACCCCACCTGGACAGGGAGTTGACCGACTGCACACCTTTTTGGTTCAAGCCTACAGCCTCACTTTTGGAGCGAAGCCCTCAACATCATTTGGCTTGTTCTTCGTAACGATGTTTATCAGACATTCACATTGGTTGACCATACCATCAAGTCTCGCCCCTCGGCAGAACGATGTTATCTGCCTTAACCTCCACTCACGCTTCGGTCTATTCCTTTCGGAAAGGGTACTTTGTCAGAGCAGCTTCGCACAAAGAGATTACTCGCAATGCACGTACTCTCAGACTACTGCAAACGGAATTGCAGGTGTAATCAATGAATTAAATCATAGTTACACAATCACTTACACGGCTTTCACGTGTCACACGCCGGGGTCGAAATACGAACTCACCATAGAGGTGGCTTCGTTGATGCCCGCGATGCCGTTTCCCTGCGCGAAGGCGGAGGCGGTTGCGGCAACCAGAAGTGCCGCAGAGAGGATAAGTTTCTGTCTGTTGTTCTTGTTCATAAACTGTTCTTGTTTTGTGCCGTCAAAAGGGTGGATGGTCCTTTGTCGGGCGGTTGATACTCGGTTACTTTTCTTTGGTTTAGTGGGCTGCCCGTTTGTTTCTACGGACTTGGGTGTGTCCGTTGCGGACCAGCTGTACCTTGTACCGCCGTGCGCGTGGGTGATGCCGTCTTACGTTTTCATTTTCATTCTTTTTTAATCGTTATACATAGTTGCGGATGTCGAAGTCCTCGATATTGTCCGGGACGACAAAATCCTTTTTCGGTTTCTTCAGCCGTATTTCGATAAGCCCCTTGATGCGGATGCTCATTTCAGACGAGCCGGTCATCAGCTTCTCGTACAGCTCCGTCCCTTCCATATCGGTGAAGACCTTTGCCGCCCGCTCCCGTTCCGTCGTTGTCGCTTCCGGGTTCTTGGCGGTTCTGACCGCATCGTCTATCTCGTCGAAGCTGCTTCCGGATGCCCTCGGCGCGTCGGGCGTTTCTTCCTCCGGCTCGTCCTCCCCGAACTCCAGATCCGAAGGCGTGAGGCTCGTGAAGGTTTCGTCGAGTTTATCCTCCGGGATTTGGGCGGGACGGGACACGGTTTCCGTGTTTCCGTCGTCAAAAGTAGCCTCTTCCTCCGTCAGCTCAATGCCTTTTTCCGAAGTGGCGGCTTCTTGCGTCGGTATGGCAGCGGTTGTCCGGGTCGATGCCATCCTGAAACGGCTCTTGCCGATGATGTCCGGGGTGTCTGCGGGCGGTGTTTCCCTTACCGCTTCGGGCTTTGCCGCCGTGCCGCCCAACGACCGCCACAGTCCGGCTATGCTTCTGAGGAAGCGGACAAGTCTGGTTTCCATGATCCTGTCATAAAGGAGCAGGAACAGGAACCACAGGTTGCAGCCGACCGATACGGTCAGCAGAATATCAGTCATGCTTATTGTTTCACTCATGCACGTTCTCTTTTTTGAGGGTTAAAATACTGCGTCGTAATTCCGGGCGTAAAGGCTTTTTATCGCCTCCTCGCACTGGTTGAAGTGGTGCGTAAGCACATGGTCGATGTAGGCGGACAGCGACAGCCGGTCATGCCCGATCACACGGGTGATGCGCATGATGCGGTCGTGGTACTCCGGGCGCACATACGCCATCTTTCCCTCGCGTGCCTTCACTTCGGCTTCACGGATGAACAGCCGTTCATAGTCCTTCTCTCCGCATTTGCCGCCTAACGGCACGGGGGACAGGATTTCCACACTCGCCTGCACTTGGGCAAGCATACCGCCGCCGTCATGCTGCGGACTTCTGTTTTTCTGGTTCTTTTCCATATTCAAATCAAGTCTTCACGTTGTTTCTTGTACAGTTCGTTTATTTTCTCCTTGTGCTGTTCCAGATGTTGGCGCAGCACGGTATCCACGTAGCCGCCTACCGAGATTTCACGCCCGGCGATGTCGTTCACGATTTTGAGAATCTTGCTGTGGACGTCGCGGCTGATATAGACGCACTGGCGTGTCTTTATCTCGTTGCGGCGGAGGAACAGCCCGGAATAGTCGTCCTCCTGCCGTTTGCGGCGGACGGTGTCCCTCTGCGGTTTTTCCTTTGCCGTATATTGCACGGGCGGCGGTTCCGTTTCAGGGACGCTTTCTTCTTCGGGAGCAGGCGCGGGTGGCTCCTGTGCGTGGTACAGGGTCCCGTCCTGCCTGCGTCTGCCGATGGAGGCTATCAACAGTTCCTCGTCAATGCCTTCGGTGTTCACTTTCCTGCTGCCCATGATTATTGAGGTCTGATGATACGGCTTATCTCTTCCGAGAACTCACGGATGCCGCTCCCTTTCAGCAGGGACGCATCCATCGGGAAGATGGTCGAGCGGAACACGCTCTTGCGCTCTTCCGAGAGGTCGCGCCGGAACTTCTTGCTGTCGGGCAGGCGGGTGGACAGCACCGGCAGCCCCATCTCGGCTATCACATCCTCATACAGGTCGTAAAGCCCGTTCTTCTCCCTGCCGTCCACCATCGTCCAGAACAGGTACAGCCCTTTTGTTTTCGCCTGTCCCGTCGTCATGAGGTTGTCACGGAACATCACGGCGAATTGCAGGGTGCTTTCCACGACAAAACGGTCGGCACTCATGGGCGCGAAGATGTAGTCCATCTGCGAGAGGGTCTTGACCACGCCGTTGCTTTTCAGTGTTCCCGGCATGTCGAAGAACACGATGTCGGGTTTCACCTCTTCTGCGGCAAGCATCCTTTCGGCATCATCGAGGGCGTTAAGGGCGTCGCTTGCAATGACCGGGTAGGCGTTCTTCCTTGTCTTGCGGAAGTGGTCACACGCGAGTGCCTTGAAATAGAGGCTCCCGCCGATAAGTCCCGTTTCACGTTCACGCAACCCGTGTATGCTGTGCTGCGGGGCGTCGCAGTCTATGACGGCGACATTGTGTCCTTTCACGTTGTGGAGGTAGTTGGCGGCAAGTGCCGTGACGGTGGATTTGCCGATGCCCCCTTTCTGTGTTGCGAATGCAACGAATGTTTCATTACTCATGGTTCTGTTGGTTTTAATGGTTGATGAATTGTTTTCCTGCTCCGATACGGAATCGGTGACATGTATATCCGCGTCCGCGAATCTCCGCCTGTCCGGTTCGTCACGTATCCGCTTCAACGGTGAGGCAGGGATTCGGATAACTGGTGAATGACGACATTGCGTCATGAAGTCATTGAATCCGTGAATCACTGCGTCATTGGGAAACCGGGCATCCGAAGGTTCGGGTATCCGGTCAGGCAAATAGCCGCCGAAGCGGTTTGCCGGGTATTTGAAAGCCTCATTTTTCATATCTTCAAATCGTTCGTTTCTTGAATCATGCTGCAAATAAACAAGGATATTTTTGAATCCGTACCACTTTCCCGGCAAGTGGCGGCATGTTGCGCCGGTTGGCACTGATTGTCCGGTTCAAGCCTCTGTCCGATACCGTTTTAAGGGCGTAACTTTGCACCCGAACGGCAGGGTTCGCCGCAGGTGGCGCAGCCCGGAGTTTGAAAGGCATTCCCCCAATCCGTCCCCGACGGATTTTTATGTTCGCCTGAACATAGCAAGATGTCTTTTCAGCCGCTCAAAACGTTTTGAGCAGCCACGAAAAGCACTTGCCCTTGCAGGGGGCGGGCTTCCTCTCCGAAGTCGGGAAGCCTTTCAAACCTGCGGTGTCTGTACCCCAAGCGGCGGCTTATGCCGTCCATCCGCTAAATCCAAAGTTTATATGAAAGAGAAAAGAAACAAGACCGGGAGAAATCCCAAACTTGATCCGGCGGTGTTCCGTTACACCGTCCGTTTCAACGAGGAGGAACACAACCGTTTCCTCGCCATGTTCGAGAAGTCGGGCGTTTACGCCAAGTCGGTTTTCATCAAGGCGCACTTCTTCGGGCAGCCGTTCAGGGTGCTGAAAGTGGACAGGACGCTGGTGGATTATTACACCAGACTGTCCGATTTCCATGTGCAGTTCCGCGCGGTAGGCACGAACTACAACCAAGTCGTGAAGGAACTCAGGCTGCATTTTTCCGAGAAAAAGGCGATGGCGTTGCTCTACAAGCTGGAGCAGCAGACCGTCGAACTCGTGAAACTGAGCCGTCAGATTGTGGAATTGTCGAGAGAAATGGAGGCGAAATGGTCGCAAAAATCAGTGTAGGAAAGTCGCTGTACGGCGCGCTTGCCTACAACGGGGAAAAGATCAACGAGGCGAAAGGGCGGCTGCTCACCACCAACCGCATCTACAATGACGGCACGGGGACGGTGGACATACGCAAGGCGATGGAGGGCTTTCTCGCCTGTATGCCGGAGCATACGAGGGTGGAGAAACCGGTACTCCATATCTCGCTCAACCCGCATCCCGACGACGTGCTGACCGATACGGAATTGCAGGACATCGCACGCGAGTATCTGGAGAAACTCGGCTACGGGAACCAGCCGTACCTTGTTGTCAAGCACGAGGACATAGACCGCCACCACCTGCACATCGTGACAATCAATGTGGACGAGAAAGGCAGGCGGCTCAATCAGGATTTCCTTTTCCGCCGCAGTGACCGCATCCGCAGGGAACTGGAACGGAAGTACGGGCTGCACCCGGCGGAGCGTAAGAACCTACGGCTGGAAAATCCGCTGCGCAAGGTGGACGCTTCGGCGGGCGACGTGAAAAGGCAGGTCGGGAATACCCTCAAAGCGTTGAACGGACAGTACCGTTTCCAGACGATGGGCGAATACCGCGCCCTCCTTTCCTTATATAATATGACGGTGGAGGAAGCGCAGGGCAACGTGCGCGGACGGGAGTATCACGGGCTGGTCTATTCCGTCACCGATGATGCCGGAAACAAGACGGGCAACCCGTTCAAATCCTCGCTTTTTGGGAAGTCCGCAGGCTATGATGCCGTGCAGAAGAAATTTGCCCGTTCCAAGCAGGAGATTAAGGACCGGAAACTCGCTGACATGACGAAACGCATCGTCCTTTCCGTGCTTGAAGGCACGTATGACAAGGAGAAGTTCGTTTCGCGGCTCAAGGAGAAGGGTATCGACACCGTGCTGCGCTACACGGAGGAAGGACGCATCTACGGAGCCACGTTCATCGACCACCGCACGGGCTGCGTGCTGAACGGCTCGCGCATGGGCAAGGAACTTTCCGCCAACGCCTTGCAGGAACACTTCACGCTGCCTTACGCCGGACAGCCGCCTATTCCGCTTTCCGTTCCGGTGGAAACAGGAGAGGATATGCGCGGACAGACCGCATCCGACCACGAGTACACGGCGGGCGGTATCGGTCTGCTCACTCCCGAAGGTCCGGCTGTGGATGCCGAGGAGGAAGCCTTTATCCGGGCGATGCTGCGCAAGAGGAAAAAGAAGAAGCGCAAGGGCAAGGGCTTGGGAATGTAACCGGAAGTATCAACAATCAAAATTTTTCAATCTATGTCACAACAAGAAGACGATTTGAGGGCATTGGCGAAAATCATGGATTTTCTGCGTGCCGTGAGTATTACTTTAGTGGTCATGAACGTGTACTGGTTCTGCTATGAAGCCATACGGCTCTGGAGCGTGGACATCGGCGTGGTGGACAGAATCCTGATGAATTTCAACCACACGGCGGGGCTGTTCCGTTCCATCCTCTACACGAAACTGTTCGCCGTCCTCCTCCTTGCCCTGTCCTGTCTGGGGACGAAGGGTGTCAAGGGAGAGAAAATCACTTGGGGAAGGATCTGGACGGCACTTGCCACAGGGTTCGTGCTGTTCTTCCTCAACTGGTGGATACTGGCATTGCCGCTGCCGGTTGAAGCGGTGACGGGGCTTTACGCGCTGACCGTAGGCACAGGCTATGTATGCCTGCTGATGGGCGGTCTGTGGATGAGCCGCCTGTTGAAACACAACCTCATGGATGACGTGTTCAACAACGAGAACGAGAGCTTCATGCAGGAAACACGGCTTATCGAAAGCGAGTATTCGGTAAACCTGCCCACACGCTTTTATTACAGGAAACGTTGGAACAACGGCTGGATCAATGTCGTGAATCCGTTCCGTGCCTCCATCGTTTTGGGTACGCCGGGCAGCGGAAAGTCATACGCGGTGGTAAACAGTTTCATCAAACAACAGATTGAGAAGGGCTTCTCGATGTATGTCTATGATTTCAAATTCAGTGACTTGTCCACGATAGCCTATAATCATCTGCTCAACCACCCGGAGGGATACAAGGTGAAGCCGAAGTTCTACGTGATAAACTTCGACGACCCGCGACGCAGCCACCGTTGCAACCCCATTCACCCGGATTTCATGGAGGATATTACGGACGCTTACGAGAGCGCGTACACCATCATGCTCAACTTAAACAAGAGTTGGGTGCAGAAACAGGGCGACTTTTTTGTGGAATCGCCCATCATCCTTTTCGCGGCTATCATCTGGTATCTCAAAATTTTTCAGAACGGCAAGTATTGCACGTTCCCCCATGCCATCGAGTTCCTGAACCGCCGTTACGAGGATATTTTTCCGATACTGACCTCTTACCCGGAACTGGAGAACTATCTTTCTCCTTTTATGGATGCATGGCTCGGAGGGGCTGCCGAGCAGTTGATGGGGCAGATTGCATCGGCGAAAATTCCGCTGTCGAGGATGATTTCCCCGCAGCTCTATTGGGTGATGTCGGACAGCGAGTTCACGCTGGACATCAACAATCCCGAAGAGCCGAAAATCCTCTGTGTGGGCAACAATCCGGACCGTCAGAACATTTACGGGGCGGCTCTCGGTCTGTATAATTCCCGTATCGTGAAGCTCATCAACAAGAAAGGGATGTTGAAGTCGTCGGTCATCATCGACGAGCTTCCGACGATATACTTCAAGGGGTTGGACAACCTTATCGCCACCGCGCGAAGCAACAAGGTTGCCGTGTGTCTGGGTTTTCAGGATTTCAGCCAGTTGGTGCGCGACTATGGCGATAAAGAAGCCAAAGTCGTGATGAATACAGTCGGCAATATCTTCTCCGGTCAGGTGGTGGGCGAAACCGCCAAGACGCTATCCGAACGGTTCGGAAAGGTGTTGCAGAAACGGCAGTCCATTTCCATCAACCGGCAGGATGTTTCCACCTCCATCAACACGCAGATGGACGCGCTTATCCCGCCGAGCAAGATTTCCGGGCTTACGCAGGGCATGTTTGTCGGTTCGGTATCAGACAATTTCAACGAGCGTATAGAGCAGAAGATTTTCCACTGTGAGATTGTCGTGGATGCCGAGAAGGTCAAGCGCGAGGAGAAAGCCTACAAGCCGATACCTGTCATTACCGACTTCACGGATGAGGACGGCAACGACTGTATGAAGGAAACAGTGCAGGCGAATTACAGGCGTATCAAGGAGGAGGTGAAACAGATTGTTCAGGAGGAGTTGGAACGCATCGCTAATGACGAAAATCTGAAACATCTGTTGCAGCAGAAATAGCCGGCAGGCGGCAACGAAAACGGGCGGGACAAGTTTGATACCTTGTTCCGCCCGTTATCTTTACCTGAAGTTTTCCGGATTTTCCTCTTTCAGCAATTTGTTTATGGTCGTTATCGTATGCGTCTGAAAGTAGGTCTTCAGTTCTGCGTCATCTTTCAGGAGTATGCCGCATTCCTCATCATAAGTTCCGATGATATATTTTTTAAGTTCGGAGAAACTTTCCGCAAACGGTATCTGCCTGTTTTCCTGCCAGTATTCGGTTACGGATTCAGTGATAAACGCCTTTAACACGGCTTTTCCCTCTTTGTCCAGTTTCTTGAAGCGTGTCGTTTCACGGCTCACGGGTAACGGCTCCGGCAGAATATCCTCCGGATTCTTGCCGCTGCGCATGGCGGACATGCAACTCTTGCAGATATGTTGTGCGTGACCTTTGCCGCTGAACTTCTCGTTCGCCTTGTAGTCACCGCAGATACGGCAATAGTGTCCCTGCTGTTTCTTCTTCTTTTTCGCCATGCCTATTACTGTTTCAACAATTCCAAGCCTTTCTCTGTAAGGCGGTATTTCTGTCGTGGGTGTTTAGGCTTTTCCGGGTAAATCGGCTCCACCAAATCCAGCCTTATTGCAGGATATAGGTAGAGTTCCAAGAAATTGCTTTTGTCTTTCAATCCGATTATACCCATAATCTCTTTTGTCGAGAGCGTCTGTTTCTCGATTGCGGACAACACTTTTCCCACTTGTGGGGTGGTTGCGGGGTAACTGTCGGGCGACTGTGGGGTGACTGTCGGGTTGTACCCCACAGCTTTCCGGACATAGCGGAAAATAACCCATACGCTGTTTCCGTCCGTATGGAATTCCGGATCAGGAATGCCTACACGCTGGCACTCGCTTATAATAAGCCCGATGCCCCTTCCCCAGCTTTCCAAGACCTCGCTTTTATACAATACATTCGCTATGATCAGGTTTTGCGGTTCTGAATTATGACCGCTTAACAGCTTTTCCATTGTCATGTCAGGTGGAAATGTTCCGCTGTTCTCTATTTCCACACGGTCGTCATAGATGGCTATCCCAACCGAGCTTCCGGGACGGTGGTACGAGCGGTGGCACAAGGCGTTTGTGCAGCACTCCCTCAAAGCCTTGTAAGGTATTTCCAGTTCCTCCTCACGGTATAGCCCCTCTATCTTTCCGGAAAGGGAGAGATGCTTGAAAAAAAACGCCATTGCCGCATCCAGCAGTGCGTAGATATTCCCGGTGACACGTTGATTGTCTATAAACTCGTCTTTCGTCGTGCCTTTGAAACGCGCCAGACGGAGCAGGCATTGGGGATAATAATAAAAATCACGACCGAGCAGCACTGCTGAAGCATTGTTAAGTTTCCCGTCATGCAACAGACTGAATTTTTCGAGAATGGTCGGCAGGTCTTCCCTTATGGTTGCTTCAGGTAAACGACCGCTTCTGATTCCCCCGCGTACAGCACTAATGACGGCATGTTCGTCAAGGTCAGATATTTTAAGGTCAGGATTTGTTATTGCTTCCCAAGCGTATTTCCCGCCCCGCTGTATCAGATATTGGTTATACATCTCCTGCGGCATGGTGGATGTCGCGCTTTCCACTCGCTGGTAAGCCCGTCCTTTGTAAGAGAACGGACGCATATATCTTTGTTATGCACAAGCATGCAACCGCCCCGGGTCAACAAACAATTATGTGGGATGATACTTTTCTGGAACTTTATCCAACATTTCCATAAAACAACATTTCCACTGATTTGCAGACAGACTTACAATTTGACAATTAAGATTTATTCCGTACTTTTCACTAATTCCTCTGACTTGATTTTTTCTGAATAGTGTCTTCAAGACTGTTCTGACTGGCAAATCGGGTTTATGTAACAAGCAAGTGATAAATTTCAGATATTTTCCTTTCAATTCATAACCTATATGCATTTTTCTTCTTTCAATCCTTAAAAGTGCTGACTTGACTTTTGGTGGTGGCAAAAAACTTTCTTGAGATATTTCATACATAAGTTTTAAATCAAAAAAAGTATGATAAAATACAATATATGGGTTGAATACTTTTTCTGAAAATAACTTTTCGGCAGGTTCAAGTTGCATTATCAACGAACCACCCATAAAATGCTCAACACAATCAAACATCAAGGATTTTAAAATATCAGAAGTTATTCTGAAAGGTATGTTAGACACAACTTTAAAATTTCTTTTTGGTATAGTGTAACCCCTAAAATCACAATCAATAATCTTGACATTGTAATTGTTGGCAAACTTATTTTTTAAAATGCACAATAGAGATTTATCATTTTCTATTGCAATCACGTTTATACATTGACGAACTAAATGAACAGTTATAAAGCCTTTTCCTGCCCCAATGTCGAGAACAGTATCGGTTTCATTTATTTTAGCAATTTTAATTGCATCAGCAATCAGCACTTTATCAATAGTAAAATGTTGCCCCGTGAATCTAACGGGCAGTTTATTTTTTATCATTACTTATTTCTTGAAAATGAATACTTGGGTTCAAATCACAAGGAAGTGATAAGACAGTATTCAATCCACAGAAATAAAGTTTTGATACAAATCTTTATAACATAGATAAATAACCTATGACTGTATTGCTATAAAAGATAACAACACACCATTCGATAATATTAATGGATGGACTGTCTATCACTTAGATAGTAGCCTAAGGTCTGAAGTAGAATGCAAATGAAACAGAATACATAAGTATTAATTATTAAATTTGTGCAAAGATAATAAAAAAAATGCCTGTGCATAACATGCGGTCATAAAACATTTGGGGTGAAGTGGTTATTCGAGCATACTGCCACGCATCAACTTTCGGTGTCGGTTGATAGGAACACAGCCCGCTCTCCCAAACGTTTCATACCGCAAAACCGTTCTTCCGCAGACAGTGCGATGACGCTTTTGCCGGTGTCTGGTATTTCAGTATAAGAAACTTCAACTGTGGCAAAAGGCTCGATACGCCAGACTGCGTCCGCTATATCCCGCTTGGTTTTGTCGCTCACGTCCTGTCCGATGATTTTTCCCTTGTCGGTGACACCGAACAATACCGTGCCGCCTTCTCCGTTAAGGAAAGCACAAAGCGTTTCCATGCCGCGCTCCAACTGTCCGGTGGTTTCCTTGAACTCCACCCGTCCGCATTCTTTTTCGGCTATCAGCCGTTTTACTATGTCGAGGTTGTCTATGCTCATATACAATTCTGTAATGTGGGTACAAAGATAGTGCTTTTCGCTGGTTTTCGGGCGAATAGATAACGAAATGTATCTGCACGGCAGGTACAAAACCTACAAAAAATCAGAGAGTGGCATAACGTCACCCCCTGATTCATCATTGGTACAGGATTATTTTCTCAAACGTTCCATTTCCTCGTCGCGGAGCATCCTCTCGTTCAGTTTCTCCTGCATCCTGTCAAGGAAATAGGTGCGGCTTTCGTTCTTCCGGCGTTTGATGTCGATATAGAAGCGGTAGCAGTCCTTTGATTCGACCCCGAAAATCTTGTAGAGGAGCGGGGCGAGCTGTTTAAGCGGCATGTTGCCGTTGTTGATGCAGCCCATCTCGTTGATGCCGTAGATAAGTTCCACGAGGTCGATGGCGTTGCCCGTCCATTGCAGGGGTGGAGCGGGACTTTCGGTTGTGTTGTCGGAGGATGTACGGATGGGGATTAGTGGTGGCACTTGGGGAGCGGCAAGGAACTTCTGCATCTTCCTAACGAAAGAGAGTGCCTTGCTGATGTAGGCTGCAACCTCCCTCTTTTCTTCGGGAAGATTGCGCACGGGATGGTGCTGCAACTCGATTTCAATGTAAGCCAGCGCGATGATGGTGCGGTTGGTGTCCACATTGCCGTTGCATAGTTCGATCACTTGCGTGGCGAAAGCCGTGTATGCCGTTTCCATATTGCAGTCCCCGGCTTCGTTTATACGACGGAAGAACTCGGTTTCCGTCAATAAGAAATAATTCATGTCCTGTCAATTTTGAAATTTTACACTCTGTTTTTCGGTATGCGCACATGAATATGATTGGCAAAAAGCGTGTCCATAAAATAAAAAATCCGGCACGCTCTCTGCAAGGTGCTGGATTTCAGAGTGATAATTTCGCGATTTATTTATCTGAAAGGAATTGTATTCAGCTTAAAGTGTTCATTTGCTGAACATTCGTCCATTTTATGGACATCAAACGCACGCTTTATAGATATGGCGGACCACTCCGTTGCGGTACACCTTCTGTGAGGTCAGCGTCCATTGTTCCTGCGGCAAGGCGGATTGGAAGAAACGCTTTCCCGTTCCGGCAATGAAAGGAATCGTGTAAAGTATGATTTCATCCACCACACGCATACGCAGCAGCCCGTTGATGTAGTCCGCTTTTTCAGGAGTGACTTCCGCCAGATAGCAGATGTCTGTTGTGGATTTCCGCCATTCGTCAAGCATGGAGATGGAATAATCCGGTGTGATATGATAAAGGGCGTTTTCCCTTATCTCATTGATACCGCAATCTTCAAGGCGCAGTTCCTTATACGCTTTGCAACATAACTCGGAGCTTTGACAACCGTCCATCGTGAGGACGGCAAGAATCTGTACTTTACCCATTATCGTTTCCTTTCGTTGGGCAAGGGCAAAAAAGTAGCGTGCAAATCACACTACTTTCAAGCGACGGCTCTGGTAAAGCCTTTTACGGAGAGTACGTGAATGCACGCTATGCGTAGGCATAGCATAAGCATCACGCAATCGTCTCCGTAGTGTCAATTTACCAGATTTTCGCTCGAAACGCCTTGCGGTCTTATGTTATATATAGGCGGCAAAAGGCTCTGCCAATCGCCGTTACCTTCTAATATGTCATGCAAAGATAGCCATTTTCAGCGAATTGCGGGCTATGATTGCTCAAATTTATACTTCAATCCATATTCTTCCAGCTTGTTATAGAGTGTTGTTCTGCCTATTCCAAGCAGTTCGGCGGCGACCTTCCGGTTCCCGTCAGCCTGCTTCAAAGCGCGTATAATCCGCTCTTTATCTTCCTCGTCGTTGCGTAGGGAGAAGCCGGTAACAGAGGTTGTTTCGGTTATCCCAAGCTCCAGATACTCTTTTGTGACAAGTCCCGTCTGAGCCTGCAACACCGCACCCATGATTTTCTGCCGAAGCTCGCGCACGTTGCCCGGCCATGAATTGGTCAGCAACGCTTTCCGTGCTTCGGAGCTGAATCCGCTAACCTTGCACTCCAATTCATTGTTGGCAATCTCGCGGAAGAACTCCGCCAGCGGCATGATGTCCTCCTGACAGTCACGCAATGGCGGTACGGTTATCTCGAAGTCGTGCAGACGGTACAGTAAGTCCTGACGGAAACGCTTTTCATTGACCGCCTTTTCCAGATTCTCGTTGGTGGCTGCGATGATACGGACGTTGAAACTTCTATCCGTTTTATCACCAACGGGACGGTATCGCCGCTCTTGTATGGCACGCAGAAGCATCTGCTGGGTTTCCAGTGCAAGGTTGCCCACCTCGTCCAAAAACAGCGTGCCGCCTTCGGCTTCATGGAAATATCCTTTCTTGGCACTGTCCGCACCGGTGAATGCGCCTTTGACGTGTCCGAAAAATGCCGATGGAGCAAGCTCTTTGTTTAACGATCCGCAGTCCACAGGCACAAACGGTTTGCCAGAACGCTTGCTTTTGTCATGCAGATGGTGGGCGATATGCTCCTTGCCCGTGCCGTTCTCACCGAATATCAGTACGCTCATGTCAGTTGGTGCTACCAGCCTTATCCGGTGCATGATTTTCCGGAAGGCTGAACCGTCACGAGCAAACACGGGCATACGGCTCCGTCCGACATTGCGTTCTTTCAATATGGTGCGGAGTAATGGGACAAGTTTGTCCTCCACAAGCTGTTTGGGTATATAATCCAGCGAGCCGAGTTTCATACTTTCCACAGCCGTATGCACTTCGGCATAGTCGGTCATAATGATGAACGGCTGCGTCATGCCTTCCTTGCGCATCCAACGAAGCAGGTCGATACCGTTGCCGTCAGGTAAGCGAAGGTCTGAAACCACTATGTCACCGTCAGCGGCTTGTTGCAGATGTTTCTTCGCTGTCAAGAGGTGGAAAGCCTGCACTGTACGGAATTTCTCACGTGCCAGCAGGTTGCAGACAAATTCGCAATACACGATATTATCTTCCACCACGATGATTTTTGTTTTAACCATTGTTGTATTTTCTCCTTTCTTCTTTTGCCTGTTGGATTATCTCCGAACCCTTATCCAATACGGCAGTCACGGCTTTGTTCAATGCTTCATAGTCGGGAGCGGCACTTCCATGAAGCTGTTTATAAAGTTCCCTTAACGGCTGGTCGGCACGGAGTATCTCCCACGAGCTGCGCAGGTGGTGTGTAAGGGCGTCCAGCTCCTGAAGGTCTTTCCGTTGTTTCGCCTCCCGAACCGCCTGCATTTCCTTCTCGGTTTCCGTAATCAGTTTCTCCAGCATGACGGATTCATTGCCGTAGGATAGCAGGGATGTGAAATCCGGCTTTTCATTTTGTGCCGCATTCATGGCACATTTATTTGAAATCTCCATCAGTTCAGATATGGAGAACGGCTTGAACAGGCATTCTGTGAATCCATGTTCTATAAGTTCCTCTTTGCCGCAACTGCCCGAAGCTGTTATCACGACTACCGGGATATCCCTTGAATTGCCAACGTTGGAAGTGCGCAACAGTTCCAGCAACTCGAAACCGTTTATATCCGGCATATTCAGATCCGTCAGCAGCAGACTATATTCGTTCCGACGTATCATTTCCATCAGCTCCGCAGCATCGGTGCAGGTATAGCAGTGTATTCCCTCCTGTGCATACATTTCTTTCAGCATCAGAAGCAGCACTTCGTCATTGTCGATGGCAATAACATTATGGAATGTACGGATATGATGAATCTGTGTTCTATTTATCTGTTCCGGCAGTTCCTCAGCTGTCTGCATGGGTATTTCCACTGTGAAACGGCTACCTTTACCTTTTTCGCTCTCCAGCCGTACTGTACCGCCGAGCATTGCCACGATACGCTGCACGATGGACAATCCCAGTCCGAAGCCGTCTTTTGTGGCGGCGTTTGACAGACGTTCAAACGCACCGAATATACGTTGTTGCTCCTCTTCGGTCATGCCCGTTCCTGTATCTTTGACGATTAGCTTCAGCAAACCGTTATCATACCCCATTGTCAGAGAAACGCCACCGTTCTCAGTGAACTTGATGGCATTTGACAGCAGGTTATTTCCAATTTGTAGAATACGTTCCTTATCGGTCAAGACAACAGCATCCGTGTGATTCGTCACAGTAAGAGCAAGTCCCTTGTTTATGGCAATTGGCATAAACTCTGATTCGAGCGTATGCGCTATTGATGAAATCCTACACGTGTAGAAATTAGGCTGTTCCTTGCCGTTGTCCAGCCGGAAGAAACTCAGAAGAGTATTAAGCATTTCACGCATACGGTCGGAGGATTGCTGAATATTTCGGATATACATCCCGGTTTTATCCGTATCGAAGTTTTTTGGTATCAGTCCGGCATAGCCCGTTATTGTAGTCAGCGGTGTGCGTAATTCATGGGTAATGGTATGTACGGCTTTCTTGCGAGAGGCTATCAGTGCCTCGTTTCGCTTTGCCATTTGTTGCAGTCGCTCGATTAAATCTGCGGTTTCCTGTTTATATCGCTTGATGCGGTTGGCATTTCGGTGTATGATGATATATGATATGACCAGTAGCAGTATAACGAACCCTGTCAAGCCCCCAATCTGAATGAACGACCGTTCCCGCATGGCTGTTATCTCGGCTTCCCGCTTTTGTAGGTCAGTTTGTACTTTCCCGTCTATTTGAACAACCAGTCCTTGCAGTTGCCTGTTAAGTTCCGCATTTCGTGCGGCAAGGCTATCGGCATGAACCGATAAGCGACGGCTTTGCGCCTGTTGTTCGGTTCTCATATTCCGGTTAAAGGAACGGTACATCGTGGTAGTCACAGTTGGTTTCGCTTCTTCCTTTTTGCCGAAGATGCCCAAGAATCCTTTTCGTTTAGGTTTCTTGGGTTGTTCTTGCACACTTTTCTGCGCGATTACGGGTACTTGACGGGTTATCTTATCGTTGATGGCTTGTTGCTGTTCAAGTATCTGCACGATTTGGCACATCTGCCGTTCCTTATCTTCGAGAAGATGGCGTACGCTGTCTATACGCTCTGCCGGATAGGTAGCTTTGAAACGGCAGAGCATACTGTCCATTGCCATACGCTGTGCATGGTAATGTTCGATATCTTTATCGTTCCATTCCAGTATTGTTTCACCAAATAGAGAGAATTTTATCATTTGAATATTGATATTGTTTATCTCTTTTCGGAACTCGTCTATTTTTTTATTGTCAAGTTCTAATGCTTCTATCTCCTGCCATTCATAGAAGCTATTATATGCTATACATCCGATAAGAACGGAGATAAGTATATACCCCAACCGTATTGTCTTATAGAAATTCCTGGATCGTTCCATTATTTTGATGATACTGATTTTTCAAACATGAATAAAAGTTTATCCTTTTCTTCCATACGGGTATTATCAGAATAACCACCTTTTGTTATTTGATACCCACACGGCTTAACCATAAAAGTGCCTAAGCCTTTAGTGTATGAACTTACTTCTGAGGCATAGTCTTTACTTGTATTTAATGGAACTTTCCCTTCAATAAGACACCACTCATTATTACAACTGATACCTTTAATCTCAGACATCATTTTTTGCAAATCTGTAATAGCTTTGGAACTTGCCGCTTGGGGTATCTGCAACTCAAAATAGAGCATCGGTTCGAGAATGTCCACACCTGACTGTTGCAAGGCCAGCCTGAAGACATAAGGGGTCAGCTGTCTGAAATCAGCAGGTGTACTTACCG
>OGJO01000660.1_pt1 | contig 17916 bp, 10 predicted proteins | sample 1572121 | NCBI WGS metagenome assembly OGJO01 (sample SAMEA2582081, study PRJEB24529) | metagenome | biome: Human gut stool | place: China | collected 2011
TGCCCTATTACATCACCAGCCCCATCGTCATGAAGCTGCTGGGCGACCGCCTGCCCATCGAGAGCCTGACCGTGATGGTGCAGAAGGAAGCCGCCGACCGCTTGGCCGCCGTGCCCGGCACCCGGGCTTCCAGTGCCATCAGCTGTGCAGTGAACTACTACGCCACCTCCAGGTTGATGTTCACCGCTGCGCCGGGCAGCTTTTACCCGGCCCCCAAGGTCACCAGCGCCGTGGTGCGCATGGACATCCGCCCCACCCCCGCCGTGCAGGTGGAGGACGAGGATGGCTACTTTGCGCTGATCCGCGCGGCCTTTGGTCAGCGCCGCAAGACTGCGGCCAACGCCATTGCAGGCGGCCTGAACCTGCCCAAGGAAAAGGTCATTGCCGCCATTGAGGCGTCCGGGTTCGACGCCCGCATCCGCCCCGAGGCCCTTACCCTGTCCGACTTTGCAAAGATCCAGCAGGCCCTTGCCTGACCGGACGGCAAACAGAAAGCCCTGCCGCTTGATTTTCAGCGGCAGGGCTTTTATGCTGTCGGTTATTGCGGCTGCTCCGCAGACGGTTCGTAGCGGAAGCGCTGCAGGGTCTGCTCCAGTGCATTCAGGTCCACCGGCTTGGACAGGTGGGCGTTCATGCCGACGTCCAGGCTCTTTTTGACGTCCTCGGCAAAAGCGTTGGCTGTCATGGCAATGATGGGAATGGTCCGGCCCAGCGGGTTTGCACCGCTGCGGATCGTCCGGGTGGCTTCGTAGCCGTCCATGCCGGGCATCTGCACGTCCATCAGGATGGCGTCGTACTCGCCGGGGGCCACGGTCCGGAATTTCTCCACGACCTCGGCACCGTCGCGGCAGATGGTGCAGGAAGCGCCCTGCATCTCCAGCAGGGACTGCAGGATCTCGGCGTTGATCTCGTTGTCCTCGGCGCAGAGGAAGCGCATCCCGTGCAGCGACGGGCTGTCCTGCGCCGGGGCAGGGCAGACGGCGGGTGCTGCCTGCACCGTTTCTTCGCAGATCTTGAAGTCCAGCACCACCTCGAAGCGGGTGCCCTTGCCCAGCTGGCTTTGCAGCGTGATGACACCGCCCATCATGTCCACGATGTTCTTGGTGATGGCCATGCCCAGACCCGTGCCCTGCACCCTGTTGGTGCCGGAGCGCTCCTCGCGGGTAAAGGGGTCAAAAAGGGTCTTCTGGTAAGCCTTGCTCATGCCAATGCCGTCATCCTGTACCACAAAGCGGTATTTGGCGTAGTGCTCGTTCCGGGGCAGCTCTTCGACCTCGAACCGGATGTGCCCGCCGCGGGGGGTATACTTGACCGCGTTGGAGAGAATGTTCATCAGCACCTGATTCAGGCGGGTGGGGTCGGCCAGCAGGTTTTCGTGCCGGAGATGGGTGGAGACGGTGAAGGTCTGCGCCTTTTCGCTGGCCTGTGCGCGGATCATCGTGCTGAGCTGGTCGAGCTGCTGGGAAAGGTGCATCGGCTCAACGCTCAGGGTGGTCTTGCCGCTCTCGATGCGGCTCATATCCAGAATGTTGTTGATGATGCCCAGCAGCAGCTGGCCGGAGCTTTCCAGCTTGTGCAGGTGTTCGGCCAGCTTTTCCGGCTGGTCCAGCTCGTTCTCCATCAGGGTCGTCAACCCGACGATGGCGTTCATGGGGGTGCGGATGTCGTGGCTCATGTTGGAGAGGAAGTCCGTCTTGGCCTGGCTGGCCTTTTCGGCTATTTCCAGTGCGGCTTCCACGGCCAGCGTGGTCTGGTGCTCGCCTGTGCGGTCAGACAGATCCACGATGCACTTTTTTGCACCCTGTACCTCATTGATAAAGCCGGTCACGTGGATATAGTGTGGCTCGCCGGTCTCCTGATGGATAAACTCCCGATCCCATTCCTGCTGCGTACCCTGCTCCATCTGCATCAGACCGTCCAGCCGTGATGTGCAATTATCGCCCTCGGCAGAACATAGAACGTGGAAATCCTCTTGCACTGCTTCGGGGGAGATGCCCAGAATGCGCCGGACGTTGGGGCTGATGTATTCCACCTTGCCGGTGCCGGTGTCGATCATCAGGAACACATCGTCCACGTTGCGGGAAAGGCTTGAGAACAGTTCTTCACGGGCCAGCAGCTGCTGATCCTTTTTCCGCAGCTTTTGCCGGTTGCTCTGCACCACCAGCAGCAAAGCTGTAACAGCCAGCATTCCCACGATGCTGCTCATCACGGCCATGGTGGTGTATTGCAGCCGGTTCATATTGGCGTTCACAACGCTTTTGGGAACAATGCCAAGGATCGTCCAGTTCTGGAAGGAGGCAGAACCATAAACCATGTAATAGCCGATGCCATGGATGGAAAACTCAAGGTTGCCGGTCTTCCCGGCGGCAAAAGCCTTTTGCAGGGTAGTGATCTGTTCTGCCGTAAAACCAGCCGAATTCCTGAGCATGGCAAGGATGTTGTGCACACCGCGCATGTCCGCACTGCTGCTGTCCAGCACCACACGGCCATCCGGCAGCACAGCAAAGGTGCTGCCGTGCCCCTCAAAGGCAGAGATCTTCAGGGAGTCCACCAGATCTTTGTTGTTGTAGGTGACGGCAATGGCTTCGTACGCAAAGCCCTGATAGCTGCCTTTTGCCGTAGGGACTGCAAACACCATGATCTCCGGCTTGTCCGGGACCACCGAGTTTGCCACGATAGGCTGCTGCTCCAGGATCAGCTGCGACAGCGTCCGACCCAGATCAAGATAGCCCTGTTCGCCGTCCAGCGTGATATAGGAGCCATCCCGTGAGACGAAGAAAAAGTCTGTAAACTGGTATTCTTCTTTTGCCTGTGCAAGGAAAGCGCAGACATCGGCATCGCTTTGCGCACGTTCCAGATAAGGTGTCCACATCCGCATGACACCCCAGTTGAAGGATACCTTATTGTAAAGGGTCTGGTTTGCCTGATGGTAGATCTCGGTAAGGTGTGCCGTGCTTTCCTCGTAGATGGTTTGCTCCATGAAATCCGTAAAGACAACAAAGCTCGTCAAAATACCGACGCCGAGCAGCAGTGCTGCTAAAACTGCGAGGATACGGTTTTTTATCGTAGACCACATCTTAGTTTCATTCTTCAAGAGTTTATTCTCCCTGTACAATGGTCAGATACTCGGAGGGGGCGGGGAACTGCTTGCTGACCGCCAGCGAATCCTTCAGGCAGGAGCGGCTTTCTGCCCCTTCAATGGCGTATTCCGTCCGCTTGGTTTTCAGGTTCTCCGGCATGGGGCAGTTGCAGTAGGCCTCATTTTCTATCCACACATCCGTGCCCGCCACAAATACGGGATAGGTGGCGGTATCGTCCAGCGGTGCACCGTTGATGGTGACTTCTTCCAGACGGAACTTGCCCAGCTCGTATTCGGTCACCTTGTATTCCATACCGCTGGTCACGGGCATATAATTCCGGTGACGGATGGGGTTTGCACCGTTGTCCTTCACGTTTACCAGCCACTCCATCATCTGCCGCAGCTCTGCACCGGTATATTCACCCTGCGAGACAGCGTAGTTGCCAGCCATCACCCACAAAAGCTGCTGCTTGCTGTAATCGCCGCAGTAGATGGAGGTGGACACCAGCGGCGAATAGCCGACTGCAATAGACGCATCATAGGTGGCGCGCAGGACGTTCATCAGCGAGGAAGCCGCAGCGCTGCCGTGGTCGGTCATGTCGATGGAGTATGCGGTGTTCTGGGTGAACAGCACCTCGGCTTCGGGGTCTGCTCTGGGGGTGACCAGCTGCTCATTGAACGCATCGTATGCGGCCCTAGCATCGTATTCGCCGGTGATCATTTTGTGCCCTACGTCTTCCGAAATGCGGAAGATCTCGGTGGAGGCCAGACGCATATACAGATGATTTGCGCTGATGATATCCGCAACGTGTTCCAGAGAAGCGGAGGAGGTAATATTGATCTCCTTGTTATAAGAGAGCACGGCAGCACCGCCAGCCATCTTGCTCTGCCCCTCTGCACTGTACACAGCCTCAAGTACCTTCAGCACCGCAGCCAGCTTTGCCTCGTCCTGCGCTACGGTGTTGGAAACTGCCGCCTGACACATGGGGTAGGTCAGCAGCCAGCTATCGTTGGCAGTCTCGCCGAAATAGGGCAGAATCGATGCGTTAAAGCCGTACTGGTCAGGCATTACATCCGCTATGCCTGCTGTGGTGCGGATCATGGCGGTCTGCCGCGCATAGAAAGGCTTGGCGATGGGGTTCAGCTCCAACCGATCGTCACCGGGCTGCACCCGCACATCCTTGAGAAACTGCTCGTATTTTTCAAAGACCTTCGGCCATACCACATCGTCCAGACCGGTGGAGCCGTCCTCGGTCTCGCTCTCGTAGTTCATGCGCCATGTGGTGCCCTCCAGGCTCATCAGCTCCGGGATCGCGCAGCCCTGCATGGTTTCCAGACAGGTGTAGTCATACCGCCAGTCTGCCTGATAGCCCTTGATGCCGATCGCTTCAAAGGCCTCGATCGCCGCCACGAACTCGGCATAGTTGGTGGGCAGGGGGATGTTGTACTGCGCAAACAGATCAACATTGGCAGCCGTGCCGTCCACCTCGGCGCACATGGGCAGCCAGCGGATCGCACCATCCGGCTCCTGATTGTTGTTCAGGTAGCTGGAATAGAAGGTGCCTGCGACCTCGGTAGTGCTCAGGTCCATCAGGTGCTCTGCCAGAGGTGCCGCATCGTTCAGGGAGAAGCGGCGGCAGGTGATGATATCCGGCAGCTGCTCCGCACGGTTCAGCAGGTCGCGGTAGTAGTCCATGGTGTTGAAGCCCTGAATGAAGGTGAACGCATACTCCGGGAATTTTTCTTCCAGCCACGGAGTAAGCGCTTTCATCATGGAGCGATCCCACAGATAAAAGGTGATTTGAATTTTGCCGTTCTGGCTGCTGCTCTTGTCGGCTTCAGCCTTGCCGCCGCAGGCGGTCAGCGCTGCCGTGGCTGCCAGCACACCGGTGGCCTGTAGAAACGAGCGGCGGGAGAGCTTTTTCATCATACTATCGTCCTCACAGTTTCCTGATATTTCCAAGGCTGTCATTTTTTTATTTTACAGCAAAATTGGAACAAACGCAACATAAAGTTCGTTAATGTTTCTGCAAATCCATGTGGATTTTGGCGAAATGCGGCGCAGCGGAGCGACCCGAAAGAAGACGTGCGCCTCCGACTTGTGTGAAAATGCTGCGCCCAAAAGGCTGTCGGATGCTGCAGAATGCGCGGGCAAGCATCCGAAGTAAATCGAAACAGTGAACAAAAATATGCGTATTGTCGCATCTTTTTTCTTGACCTTGCGGCGGACACCGCTTATAATTGCCCTAGCGGAACGCCCCTGCCGGAGAGGGGGCGGGCCGGTAGAACGTTGAGGATGAGTGAGGAACTGCTGTGGAGATTCTATTGACCGGGAACACCTGTTTCGTGACCCCTGCCTGGGTGGAGATGGCGTTCCCAGAGGACCATGTCCTCATTACCTGCGCACGGGGCCAGCCGCACCCGCCGCGCATCCGGACCATCACGCTGGACAGCAAGGAGCGCATCGGCCAGCTGGTGGACAGCTACGAGTTTGACCGCATCGTCTATTTCTCGGAGTATCTGACCCCGCACAGCGAGCAGGAGGGCGAACTGGACCGCCTGCGCCGTGTTTTGCAGGCCAACCGGGAGCGGCCCAGCCAGCTGCTTTATTTGGCTGGGCCGGAAGCCGTGCTGACGCCGTTCATCGGCAAATCGGTGCTGGCGCAGGCGGCGGAGGCTCTCTGCCGCCATTACGCCGAGACGAGCAGGGTGCAGATCAAGGTGCTGCACCTGCCCTATCTCTACGGCACCGACTGCACCGGTGCGCCGGTGGGCATCGCGCAGCTGCTGACCCGCCCGAAGAGAGGGGAACTGCATTTTGAAGAGCAGGCCCTTGCCCCGGTGGCGGCTCTGTGCATGGAAGACCTGTCCGAGCTGGTGCTGCGGGTGTTCGACAACTGGACGCCGGAGTGGGAGAGCCTGACCGCCCCGGTGGTCTTCCACTGGAACTATGAGCAGCTGGGCGAGGCGTGGAAAGCCCTCTGCCCCGGCCTGACCGTGACCTACGGCAGCGACCTGATCCGGGAGTACCCGCCCGACGACGGCCAGCTGCGCCGGGCGTATGGGTGGTTCCCCCGGTACGACCTGCTGGACGACCTGCCCCGGTTCTTCCGGCAGGAAAAGCAGCCCCGCCGCAAAAAATGGCCGGAACGGCTCAGCGGCTTTGCCGCGCGGCACCGGCTGCTGGTCCCGGTGCTGGAACTGCTGGGGGCCTGGGGCGTATCCGAACTGCTGGTGCGGATGACCAGCACCCAGGCACAGTTCCGGGTGGTGGATTTCCGGCTGGCGTTCATCGTGCTCATCGCCGATGTCTACGGCCTGAACGCAGGCGTGGCGGCGGCGTTTCTGGCGTCGCTCTCGCTGGCGGCGGGCTATTGGGCCGAGGGCGCGTCGCCGCTGCTGCTCTTCTACGAGCCGTCCAACTGGCTGGCCTTCCTCGTGTATTTCGTGGTGGGGGCGGTGTGCGGCTATGTGCAGCTGCGCAGCGCCGAGGACCTCCGCTTTGCCGAGGAGGAGCAGAAACTGCTGGAAGAGCGGCTGCGGTTCGTGCGGCAGCTGTATCAGGATACATTGGAGGACAAGCGCTCGTTCCGGCGGCAGATCCTGGGCCGGAGAGACAGCTTCGGCAAGGTGTATGCCGTGACCAAAGCGCTGGACGCGGCCCCGGCGCAGGAGCTGCCCCAGAAGATCGTGGAGGTGCTGGAAGATGTGCTCGAAAATCACAGCGCGGCGGTCTACCGCGTGGACGCCCGGCGGCATCTGGCCCGGCGGGCCGCCTGCAGCGCGGACTTTGCCGCCCGCTGCCCGCAATTGTTGGAAGGCACGGGCCTTGGCCCGGTGCTGCGTGGCATCGAGCAGGACGGGCTGTGGGTGAACCGGGAACTGACGCCCGGCCTGCCCATGTTCGGCGCGGCCGTGCGGGAAAACGGGGAGCTGCGGGCGCTGATCCTGCTGCACGATGCGGCAGGGGAGCAGCTGTCGCTCTATTACCAGAACATGTTCCGCATCCTCTGCGGGCTGGCCGAAACGGCCATGGTGCGGGCCGGAACGAAGCCCGCAGCAAAGCAGGAGGTGCGGGTATGAGACGGAACGGACTGCACGCAGACCTTGTGGAAAAACTGCGGGTAGACGATGAGCTCCACCGCAGCATCCGGGTCGAAGACCGGGCCGGCACGGCGGCAACGGTGCCGCTGGAAGAGGCGCTGATCCTGGACACTGCCGAGCAGCGGCGGAAGCTGATCCTGTCGGTGCTCACGGAGGACCCGGTGCAGTATTACGACCTGCTGCAGCAGGCCCGCATGAACGACGACAGCGAGGTGGTGCACTACGCGGCCACGGCCATGGCACAGATCTCCAAGCAGGCGGACCTTGCCTTGCAGCAGGACGCCCGCCGCTTTGCCGACGACCCGAACGACCGGGAGGTGCTGGCGGCTTACGCCAACGCGCTGGAACGCTCGCTGAAGCTGGGACTGGCGCAGGGCCGCGCAGCCGAACTGCAGCGCCGACAGCTGGAGCGTCTGCTCAAGCTGCAGCTGGCCGACAGCCCCAGAGAGGAGGGCTACAGCGTCGGCTGCCGGTTGGCAGAGGTGCAGCTGCAATTGCAGGAGTACAAGGCTGCGGAGCAGACGCTGGAAGAGCTGGTCCGCCGCTGGCCGGTGCGGGAAACGCCCTGGCTGCTGCGGCTGCGCAGCGCCGCCGCCCGGAAAAGCGGTGCCGAAGTGCGGAGCATCCTGCAGCAGATGGAGCGCACCCAGGTCTACCTGAGCGCTGCGGGGCGGCAGGAACTGGCGTTCTGGAAAGGAGGTGCCGCATGAACCGGCTGTGGAAGGGGCGGTTCCGGTGGGGCAGGCTGCTGCTGGTCTGGCTGGTGTTCCTGTTGCTGGCAGGGGCTTTGTTTGCGGAGCGCAGCGGGGTGCAGTACACCGCGGCCCATGTTCAGATCGGGGCGCTCGACCATGCCCTGACCAAGGAAGAAGCACTGGCGGGGCAGGCCCCCGTCTGCCTGCTGCTCTGCGACAGCCGCCAGGTGAGCGTGGCAGAGGCAAAAGAACAGTTGGAACAGATCCTGCAGGATATGAAGGTCCCCGCCGAGGCCGCAGACCTTGCCGACACCGCCCCGGAAGCACTTCCGGCCTTTGAAAACTACGAGACCATCGTGGTGTTGGTGCCGAACTTCGAGCCGCTGGGCCTGCGCCTGCTCGACCTGATGGACTGGGTGGAGCAGGGCGGCAATGTCCTCTTTGCGATGACGCCCGAAAAGTGCGGGGCGTTCGATGTGGTGGCCCAGAAACTTGGGGTGCTGGCCTCGGCGTGGAACTGCAAAACGGCCGAGAGCATCGTGCCGGCCGAGGGCTTCCTGCTGGGCGGCGGGCAGCGGTATGAGCTGAGCGACCCGTTCGAATCCTCCATGGCGGTGCAGCTGCGGGACGATGCGGCGGTGTATGCCGTCACCGGGGACGAGGGCGTCCCGCTGATTTGGAGCGCCGAACTCGGCAAGGGCCGGGTGGTGGTGGACAACATCGGCGTCTACGACAAGGTCATGCGAGGCTTTTATGCGGCCTCGTACAGCCTGCTGGGGGAGGCCTGCGCCTACCCGGTGCTCAACAGCGCCGTCTTTTTTCTGGACGACTTTCCCTCGCCGGTGCCGGAGGGCGACGGCCAGTACATCCGGCAGGATTACGGCCTGAGCATCGCGGATTTCTACGCCAAGGTCTGGTGGCCGGACCTCGTCCAGCTGGCCGAGCGGTTCGGCATCCGGTACACGGGCGTCATGATCGAGAACTATGAGGACGACACTACCGACCCGCCCCTCCGCCAGAGCGATACCCAGCCGTTCCGCTATTTTGGCGGGCTGCTGCTGCGGCAGGGCGGGGAAGTGGGCTTCCACGGCTACAACCACCAGCCCCTCGTTCTGCCACAGACCGATTACGCCGGTCTGTACGACTACAACCCATGGCCCAGCGCCGACGCCATCGTCGCAGCCATGGACGAGCTGACGGCGTTCCAGCGGGCGGTCCTGCCCTATGCCGCCGGTTCGGTGTATGTGCCGCCGTCCAACATCCTGTCGGCCTCCGGGCGGGCGATCTTAGGCCAGCGGGTGCCGCAGGTGCGCACCATCGCCAGCTCCTACCTCGAAGACGGCACCGACCTGCCCTATGTGCAGGAATTTGGCGTGGCAGCGGACGGCATCGTGGAAGAACCGCGCATCGTGTCCGGCGGCATGGTGAACGAGCCTTATATGCAGCTGGCCGCGCTGAGCGAGCTGAACTTCCACTTCGTCAGCACCCACTTCATGCACCCGGATGACCTGCTGGACGTGGACCGAGGCGCAGCGGAAGGCTGGGAGGTCTACAAGGGCGGGCTGGAACGCTACCTGACCTGGCTCTCGACGGCAGCGCCCGGCCTGCGGATGCAGACGGCCAGCGAGTGCGCCGGGGCCATCCAGCGGTTTTCGGGCGTGAATGTGACGCTGCAGAGCGCCGCCGACGCCTGGACCCTGACGCTGGGCAATTTCACCGACGAAGCGTGGCTGCTGTTCCGCGCGAACGAGGGGGTGCCCGGCCGCGTGACCGGCGGGCAGCTGACCTGCCTGACCGGGAAACTCTACCTGCTCAAGGCGGAAAACACGGTCGTGACCATCGAACGAAAGGAGGGGTGAATCATGCGCATCTGTCTGGTGCTGGAAGGTTCCTACCCGTATGTCTATGGCGGGGTATCCACCTGGATGCACAGCTGCATCCGCTCCATGCCGGAGCACGAATTTGTTCTCTGGGTCATCGGTGCGAACGCGAAGGACAGAGGCCGCTTCGTCTATGAGCTGCCGCCCAACGTGGTGGAAGTGCACGAAGTATTTCTGGATGACGCGCTGCGGCTGCGCGGGGAGGCAAAGCCGCAGCCGTTCACCGAAGAGGAGCAGGCCGCGTTGGAGGAGCTGGTGCGGCTGGGCAGCCCGGACTGGGCGGTGCTGTTCCGGCTGTTCGGCGAAAAAAAGGCGCACCCGCTGGCCTTTTTGCAGAGCCGGGCGTTCATGCAGATGTTCACAAAGATCTGCGCGGAGGAGTACCCTTACACGGCCTTTGCGGATGCGTTCCACACGGTGCGGTCCATGCTGCTGCCAGTGCTCTATCTGCTCACGGGGGAGGTGCCCAAAGCGGACCTCTACCATGCCATCTGCACCGGCTACGGCGGGCTGCTGGCCTGCCGGGGCGGCAGTACCTTTCACCGGCCGGTGCTGCTGACGGAACACGGCATCTACACCCGCGAGCGGGAGGAGGAGATCATCCGGGCCGAGTGGGTGCGGCCGGATTTCAAGGAGCGGTGGATCCGATTCTTCTACATGCTGTCGGAGCAGATCTACCGGCAGGCGTTCCGGGTGACGAGCCTGTTCACGAGCGCCCGCAGCATCCAGATCGGGATGGGGTGCCCGGCGGAAAAGTGCGTCGTCATCCCGAACGGCATCCCGTACGAGACCTTCTGCGGCATCCCGCTCAAGGCGGAGGACGGCTGGGTGGACATCGGGGCGTTGGTGCGGCTGGCTCCCATCAAGGACATCAAGACCCTGCTCTATGCCTTTTGGGAACTGAGCGCCCGGCGGAAGAACGTCCGGCTCCACATCCTGGGCGGGGTGGACGATGCGGAGTACGCGGCCGAGTGCACGGCACTGGCCCGGCAGCTGGGGCTGGAGAACGTCCGGTTCACCGGGCGGGTGGACAGCGCCGCGTACCTGCACCGGCTGGACTTCACCGTCCTGACCAGCATTTCGGAGGGGCAGCCGCTCTCGGTGCTGGAATCGCTGGCGGCCCGCCGCCCCTGTGTGACCACCGATGTGGGCTGCTGCCGGGAGCTGCTGGAAGGAGCCCCCGGTGACACACTGGGCCGGGCCGGGTACTGTGTGCCGCCCATGTACCGGCAGGGCCTCGCGGACGCGATGGAGAAGCTCTGCGCGAGCCGTGCCCTGCGGGAGAAGCTGGGCGCGGTCGGGCAGAAGCGGGTGGCGCAGGATTACCGCTACGAACAGATGCTGGAGCAGTACCGTGCCCTGTATGCAGAGACCGCGCAGGCGCACGGCCTGCCGGATCAAACGGATTCGGAGGAATTATGGCTGGAATTGGGTTCGAACTGAAAAAGCTGTTCCGCCGCAAAGGGCTGCTGGCGGGTCTGCGGGCCTACGGCTGCGCGGGCATCCTCTGCACCGGGCCGATGCTGCTGGGTGTGCTGCTGCAATTGGGCATCCTGGTGCTCTGCAGCTGGGCCGGGGCGGCGAAGACCGAGCAGGACCTTCTGGTCTGCATGGTGACGGACACCCTGCTGGCCTCGCTCACCGTGACGAGCCTGTTTGCCATGCCGGTGACCCGGTTTCTGGCGGACATGCTCTATGAAGAGCAGGAGCAGCTGGTGCTGCCCTCATTCTGGGGCGCGAACGCTCTGTTGCTGGCGGGCGGATGTGGGCTGTACGGGCTGTTTCTGCTGGTGTCCGGTGCGACGCTTTTGCAGGGGCTGCTTTGCCTGGCCCTCTTTGCGGAGATGATCGTGAACTGGAACGCCATGAGCTTTCTGACCGCTCTCAAGGACTACCGCAGCGTCCTCATCGCCTTTGCGGCGGCGGTGGGCACGGCCTTCGGGGCCGGGGCGCTGCTGGTGCTGCTGGCGCGCGCTCCGGCGCTGGAAGGCTTTCTCTTTGCAGTGGCGCTGGGGTACGGCGTCATGCTGATGCTGGACGTCTGGCGGCTCTGCCGCTATTTTCCGGACCGGCAGGGCAGCCCCTGGCTCTTTCTGCGCTGGGTGGACCGCTTTCTGCCGCTGGCCCTGACGGGCCTGTGCACCGACATCGGGCTGTTTGCCCACCTCGTGCTGGTCTGGCTGGGCCCCATCGGTGTGCAGGTGAAGGGGCTGTTCTACGGGGCACCGTATTACGACGTCCCGGCATTGCTGGCCTTTCTGAGCATCCTGGTCACCACGGTGAACTTCGTGGTGTCGGTGGAAGTGCAGTTCTACCCCCGCTACCGCACCTATTACAGCCTGTTCAACGACGGCGGCGTGGTGGGCGATATCACCGCCGCCGGGGAAGAGATGCTGGCGGTGCTGAACCGGGAACTCTTCTACACGGCCCTCAAGCAGCTGTTCACCACGGCAGGGGTCATCTCGCTGGAAGCGTTGGTGATGGGGTATCTGCCGCTCGGCTTCAATGACCTGATGCACGGATACTTCCGCACCCTCTGCGTGGGGTATGGGCTGTATGCGGTGGGCAACACGGTGCTGCTCATCCTGCTCTATTTCACAGATTACAAAGGGGCGCTGGGGGCGGCGCTGAGCTTTGCGGGAGCGGCTGCGGGGCTGACGGCCCTGTCCCTGCGTTTTGACCCGGCGTATTACGGCTTCGGGTTCCTGGCCGGGGCAGCGGTGCTGTTCCTGACGGCGCTGCTGCGGCTGGACCGGTTCACCCGGAACCTGCCCTACCGCATCCTCGGCCAGCAGCCCGTCGTGGCCGAGGAAAAGGCCGGGGCATTCACCCGGCTGGGGCTGTTTCTGGAGCGGCACAGCCTGCAGAAAAAGGAGGAAGCATGATGCAGGGAAAAACGATCCCCCGCCGCAGAGTGCTGGCCCTGGGGGCTGCACTGGCGGGGTTCTGCGTGGGGTGCAGCGTTCTGCCCACGGCGGAGGAAACGGCGGCGTCGGAGGAAGTTTCCACGATTTCGGGAACGCCGGTGGAAAAACAGCCCGATGACAGCATCCACCTGCGGGACAATGACGGGCTGTATACGGTCTATGACGACAGCGGCGTTGTGACCATGTATCTGACCGTCACCCGTGGGAACGAAGCCGAGAACACCGACCATACCTGGGCGGAGATCAATTCCTATTCGGTCTACGACTACGAGTACATGCAGGTGCCCCGCTACCAGACGGCGGCCTTGCTGCAGGTGGGAGACGAGAACGGCCCGCTCCTCTCGGAGGTGGGCTATGGGGAGACGGTGCCGAACGCGACGGTCCAGATCCGCGGCCAGACGTCCAGCCGGAACGCCCAGAAAAACTATAAGATCAAGCTGAAGAAGAACAAGGGGACCTGGCGGGGCCAGCGGACCATTGCACTGAACAAGCATCAGGGCGACGGCCTGCGCTTCCGCAACAAGATGGCGTATGACCTCATCCGGGGCATCCCTCAGATGGTGGGCCTGCGCACCCAGTTCGTGCATCTGTATGTGAAGGACCTGACTCAGGCGGACAGTGGGGCTTTTGTGGACTATGGGCTTTATACCCAGGTGGAGCAGCTGAACCCGACCGCCCTGAAGGCCCATGGGCTGGACCAGAACGGCCAGCTGTACAAGGTGAACTTCTTCGAGTTTTTTCGGTATGAGGACGCCATCCGCCGGAAGACCGACCCGGCCTATGACCCGGTCGCCTTTGAACAGCATCTGGAGATCAAGGGCAGCGACGACCACACAAAGCTCATCGAAATGCTGGAAGCGCTCAACGACGAGACCGTGCCGATGGAGGAACTCTTTGAGACGACCTTCGACACCGAGAACATCGCCTACTGGATGGCGTTTCAGCTCCTGATGGGCAACACCGACACCCAGAGCCGGAACATGTACCTCTACAGCCCGCTGAACAGCGCGCGGTGGTATATCCTCGACTGGGACAACGACGCCATGCTTCCCCGCACCGAGTGGGCGTTCCGGAACTATTCCGACAGCCTGAGCTGGGAGCGGGGCGTGAGCAACTACTGGGGCAACGTGCTCTTCCGCCGCTGTCTGCAGACCCGGTGCTTCCGGGAAAAGCTGGACGCCGCCGTGGAGGAACTATTCCGCTTTTGCAGCGCGGAACGCATCGGGGAGATGACGGCGCAGTACCGCAGCGTGGTGGAGCCCTTCGTTTGGCAGCAGCCGGATATCCTCCACGAGCCGCTGAGCCGGACTGAGTACGACACCGTGGCCAGAGGGCTGCACCGGGAGATCACCGAGAACCGGGATGCCTACCGTGAGAGCCTGCACAAGCCGATGCCGTTCTACATCGGGATGCCGGAGCCAGCCGGTGAACAGCTGAGGCTGCTGTGGGATGCCTCGTTCGACCTGAACGCCGAGGACATCGTCTACACCGCCGAGCTGGCGAAGGACTACCAGTTCACGACAACGTTCTGGTCGGAGGCGGACATCCGGCTGCCGGAAACGGTGGTCTATGCCCTCCCGGCGGGGCACTATTTCCTGCGGGTGCGGGCGACGAACGCCTCCGGCTACACGCAGGATGCCTTTGATTACTACGTGATGGAGACCGGCAAGGCCTACGGCATGAAGAGCTTTTTTGTGGAGGCCGACGGCAGCGTGACGGAGGACCTGTATGAAGAGTGAGACCATCTTCCCCGCACCGGTCCACGCAAAAACGCAGCTGCGCACCCGCACCGGCGAACGCTACCGCCACGAGCTGAAGTACCGGATCTCGTACGGCGAAAAGGCGGCGCTGGAGCTGCGGCTCGCGCCGCTTTTGCAGCGGGACGCCCACGCCGGGCCGGGCGGGTATCTCATCCGGAGCCTTTATTTTGACGACTGCTGGAACTCCGCCTATGCCGAAAAGGATGCGGGCATCCTGGCCCGCAAAAAATACCGCATCCGCATCTACAACGGCAGCGATGCCGTCATCCGGCTGGAGCGGAAGAAAAAAGTGGGCAGCTGGATCTGCAAAGAGGAGGCCGCCCTCACCCGTGCGGAGCTGGAGAAACTTCTGAGCGGGGACTACGGCTTCCTGCTCGCTTCGCCGCAGCCGCTCTGCCGGGAGTTTTACTTCGAGTGCGTCTCCAACCTGCTGCGGCCCCGCGTGGTCGTGGACTACGAGCGGGAACCGTGGGTGCAGAAGGAGGGAACGGTGCGCATCACCTTTGACCGGGACGTCCGGGCGGCAGTGGGCGGCTGGGACCTGTTCGACCCGCACCTGCCCACTTTGCCGGTGCTGGACCCCGGCACCCTGGTGATGGAGGTGAAGTTTACGGAATTTCTGCCCCAGACCCTCCGGGAGCTGCTGCCGCCCAAAGCGCAGGAGTGGACGGCCGTGTCCAAATATGTGCTCTGCTGCGACAAAACGGCCTACTGCCACGGCAGTTCCGGCTGGCAGGGCTGAACCAATGCGAAAGGAACAACGCTATGAGTGTGAAGGATTTCATCAAAAAATCGGTGCTGGAAAATTTCAGTCCCTACAATGTCCCGCAGATGGCGGCGGCTCTGCTGGCGGCTGTGCTGCTGGGGGCGCTCATCTACTGGGTCTACCAGCGGTTCTATGCGGGGGTCCTCTTTTCCCGCAGTTTTGCAATGACGCTGGTGGGCATGTCGGTGCTCACCTGCATGGTCACGCTGGCCATCAGCTCCAATGTGGTCATCTCACTGGGCATGGTGGGCGCACTGTCCATCGTGCGGTTCCGCACGGCGGTCAAGGACCCGCTGGATCTGCTGTATCTGTTCTGGGCCATCACGGCGGGCATCACCACCGGCGCGGGGATGTACCTGCTGGCCGCGTCGGCGTCTGCGGTGATGATCGGGGTCCTCGCCCTGCTCTCCCGCTGGCAGACGGCAGGCCGCATCTATGTGGCGGTGCTGCACTATCAGGGCGAAAAGCCGGGGGATGAAATCGTCCGTGCCCTGGGGCGGAACCGGTACGCGGTCAAATCAAAGACGCTTCGGGGCGAGGCGGTCGAGATGGCGGTGGAGGTCTGCTGCAGGGACGATGTCCGGGATGTTACCGACCGGCTGCAGGAGATCGAGGGCGTGGAGGACGTGACCATGATCCAGTACAACGGAGAATACCATGGCTAAGCGGCACACCGCTGCGGCGGCCGCCTGCCTGCTGCTGGCCGGGTGCCTGGTCTGGGCGGGGCGGAAGCGGACCGTGACCTATCTGCCGGACGAGAGCGCCTTCCCCAATGCGCAGATCGGCTATGCGCCCGGTGTGCTGGACAGCGGCACCGAGGGTGCCACCCTGCGCTATCTGGGACTGACCTGGCGGCAGCTGGAACCCGAAGAGGGGGCCTACGCCTGGGAGGCCATCGAGCAGACCTGCCATCTGGCGGAACTGCGGGCGCAGGGAGTCCATCTGGTGCTGCGCATCTCCTGCGATGAGCCGGGGGACGAAGCACATCTCGACATCCCGGACTGGCTCTATGAACAGACCGGCACCGGCCGCTGGTACGACATCGCCTACGGAAAGGGCTATGCGCCGGACTACACCGACCCTGTGTTTTTTGCCGCCCACGAGCGGCTGCTGCGGGCGGTGGGGGAGCGGCTGGGGGCCGACGGTTTCGTCAGCTATGTGGAGCTGGGGAGCCTCGGCCACTGGGGCGAGTGGCACGTCAAGTCCGGGGAGGGGCTTCCCTCCATGCCCGATGAGGCTGTCCGGGACCGCTATGCGGCGCTTTACCGGGAGGCATTCCCGCAGGCTGCGCTGCTGATGCGGCGGCCCTTCCGGTTCGCGGCCGAACACGGGCTCGGCCTTTACAACGACATGACCGGCTTGCCCGAAGACACCGAAGAGTGGCTGGGCTGGATCGCCTGCGGCGGCTGGTATGAGGGCGACCCGGAGGGGCTGGTCCCCATGCCGGATGCCTGGCAGACGGCCCCCATCGGCGGGGAGCTGACCAGCCGACTTTCGATGGAGCAGCTGCTCACCACCGACCTGAGCCGGACCGTTTCCCTCATCCGGCAGTCGCACATGAGCTTTCTGGGGCCGAAGACGGCGGAAATCGCTTTCCGGGAGGGATATGATGCCGTATTGGCCGCTCTCGGCTACCGGCTGCGGGTCACGGAAGCGTCGCTGCGGCGGGTGACGGGCGGCACGGTGCTGACCCTGACTTTTACGAACGATGGTACGGCCCCGTTTTACTGGGACTGGCCCGTGAACGTCTATGTGGAGGAGGCGGACGGCACGACCGTGGAGGCCCAGCCGCTGGCGCTTTCTCTGCCGGATCTGCTGCCCGGCGGCTGCCAGACCGTGAAAACGAAACTGGCCGGTGTGCCGGGCCGCTGGTGGGAGGAGCAGGACCGGCGCATCACGCTGGGCATCGTGGACCCGATGACCGGGCGGGATGCCGTCCGATTTGCGATGCAGACGGCGCAGGAGGACGGCCGCACCGTCCTCTTTGCGGGAGAATAGAGCCCAAAAAGCCTGAGACCTTGCAGAAAAGGCCTCAGGCTTTTTGGGCTGCGGATGCAGCGATCAGGAATATAGGAAACGGAGAATGGCAGAAAATTACAGGATGCGCACCCGGATGACAGCGGGAATCGCCGCCAGCTTGTCGGCCAGAGCCGCGTTCACGGCACCGGTGGCATCCAGCATGGTATAGGCCATGTTCTTTTTGCTCTTGTTGACCATGTTCTCGATGTTCAGACCGGCCTCGGTGGTCAGCGCTGTGATCTGGCTGATCATGCCGGGCTCGTTCTTGTGGATGATGCAGATGCGCCGGCCGCCCGCACGGGGCTGGACGACCTCCGGCAGGTTCACCGAGTGGGTGATGTTGCCGTTCTTGAGGTAATCGCTGATCTCCTGCGCGGCCATGACAGCGCAGTTGTCTTCGGCTTCCGGGGTGGAAGCGCCCAGATGCGGGGTGCAGATGACGCCCGGCCTGCCCAGCAGTGCTTCGGCGGGGAAGTCGGTCATGTAGCCGGAGACCCGGCCGTTCTCCAACGCCTCCAGCAGGGCGGGGGTGTTCACCAGCTCGCCGCGGGCGTAGTTCAGGATTTTCACGCCGTCCTTGCACAGGGACAGCGTCTGGGCGTTGATGGTGTCCCTGGTGGTGGGCAGATAGGGCACATGGATGGTGATGTAGTCGCACAGGGGGAGCATGTCGTTCAGGTTCACGC
>OGJO01000669.1_pt1 | contig 17746 bp, 9 predicted proteins | sample 1572121 | NCBI WGS metagenome assembly OGJO01 (sample SAMEA2582081, study PRJEB24529) | metagenome | biome: Human gut stool | place: China | collected 2011
ACAGCCACATATTAGAAGCCAGTTCCGTATTGTCCCAGGCAAATCCTCCGACATCGTAACGCCAGGTATGACGAACGGGGTCATAAGCGTGCATCACATCACCATAATTCCAGAAACCGTACCACTTGTTTTGTTCGATTGCTTTCTGATAGAAGTCAATGTAAGCATCCAAGCGGTCTTCTACACGAGTACGGAATGGAGTAGTACGGTCAGGGAGACTCCATATCCCGAAAGCTTGGCGGGCATGAAGATAATTCGGGGTTGGCATTAACAGACTAGGGCTAGAAAATTGTTTGGCATAATCAGCAAAAACCTTTTTCCCGGTATAACCACTTTGTGGGAACAGTGTAAACGTAGTTGTACGAGCAATGCCGTATGGCGTATTCATGCCCTCCTGAACATCTTCATAGCTGGCATTCAGGTCATGAGCTATACGATCATAATGCCGCAAATCCATAGGTTCGGACTCCGGGCTCCACAACCAGGCGGTAAGGGTAGCTACCGGGGTTCGTGCGTCTGAAATTTCAATAGAAGAGGGATAAGACTGCCAAAAGTCATGCATACAAAGTCCTAATCCTCCGGTAATATCTCCGACAAAAGTATATCCATCGCTACGTGTGCCGGAAAAGGTTCCTATCCAGGGATTATCGTTATTGGCACGTTTACGAATGGAGAAAGCATCGGCAGTGAGTTGAGACAGACGGTAATCATTCCATGAAGCCCAGTTATCGAGCAGAGAGCGGTTCTTTTCATCGAAAGATTCATAAGGTGGAATACGTTTGCCTTCCATTTGCTGTTGTTGCAGGGAGGGTTCATCTGTTGACTTCTGTTGTGCATCTTTCTTTTCATTACTGTTTTTCTTATTATCTGTCTTATTTAAAGTCAGCATGCGACGTCCTATCAATGGTTGCACCGGCTCGCTCCATACTCCTCCATCCGCACACGAGAAAGCAATATGACGATTATACAAAGCTTCACGCATAGGAATATCGAAACGAATACCTAAACTACGAATGAAATCTTTCTTCTGATCTCCGTCATAGACGAAGCTATGTACCATTTTGACCTGTTCACTACCACCATAAAAGTAGAGACGTACCACAAAAGGAAGCCACTCACGGTTATTCAGACTGTTTTCATCAGAGTGATTCACTTGGTTCCCTTTAGAGTGACTCACTTGGTTATTTTCAGCGTGACTCGTTTCAATCTCCCTATTCCTGTTCCGATGCACACCTTCCAACTTGACAAGCGCCCGTACAGAGCCGAAACGTTCAATGGTTACTGATTTTATTTCTCCTATGTAACGAGTAAAAGATATTTGAGATGTATTTTCCTGAATCGGCTCGCTTTGAGTACTACAAATAAGACGCGCTTTCTCTCCTACTTTAGTTCCTTTATAGAGCAGGCTATCCATCAGGAAATCTCCGCGCCGGGGAATAAATACAGAAAGTACGCCTGTTTCAATTTGAATATTTTCAGGCGTTTCAGTTATAGCAATAGAAGCATTAGGTTGTTTATTGATAGTTTTTACTTTCTGGGGGACTTTTTCCAGTGTTAGTCTTTCTGTTCCGGCAGGAATGACTCCGGCAACTCCACTCCATTTCACGGAACCATCCGGCCAGTAAGCTAATGGCCAAGTATCCACCGGTATTTCTTGATTTCTACTTGTTGTCAGCCGTAACGGAGTTGCAGGAAATACGTCGCCTTCATCAAAAGGAATTCCGAAGCTTACAGCTTTGTCCTGTTCAGGAGTATCACCGATCCAATGTAAAGGGACAGTAGACGTTTGGTGAGGCGAATATTCATAGTGGAAATTTGTAATACGGGTACGTGATAGGGTGGTGCGAAAGCCGAACCATCCTTCTGTCAGAGGTTCGGTATCGCGGAAGTCCACCAGTCGCTTGCCGTCTATGTAATAACTAACCCTATTATTTTCATTTGTTATCTTAATGTGGTACCAGTGGTTCGCCTTGAGCAAATGTTCGGCATCCGTATATTCTTTTAGTATGGACGGGCGAAGTCCGGCTTCCATTATTGCCGCTTCATTACCGTCATAGCGGCGAAAGCGTGTGGTGGAATTATAATTTCCACCATATCCCATATAGTAGAGTTGCAGAGAGTAACAATTCTGAAAAATTCCGTTACGCCACTTCTCACGTTTCCAGATATTATCGGGATATTCAGGGTCCGAAGCCATCCAAAAGCAATTCAAATCGCTCAAGCGATCTCCTTCTCTTTCTACAACGACGCATGCATCATATTCAATCGTTACCCGTCCGCTCATCTTTTCTTTTCGCCAGAGAGTAAGCCCTTTGGGAGAAACGATTTCGGCGGTATCACCGACAAATGTCACTTTATAATCGGGAGATTCCGACTCGATCTTCCAATACTTATGAAACTGGCGGGCGTTAAGACCGGAAACTTGATTGTCTTGTGCATTCATGTTCATTCCCAAAGTGATGAAAAGGAACAAAAGAGGAAATATGTTCTTCATACGTCAATAAGCTATGTCACTCTGCAAAAATAGGGAGAGCCAATCAATTAAGAAATAGAATATTATACATATATATGTCGATTCGTTCAAATATGAAAAAAGAACAACCCGGCAGTAGACCGGATTGCTCTTTTTCAACAAACTTATTTCAAATGAGCGGTTCCTCATTCAAAGGCCTTTTCATTCTGCCTTTTTCAAAGTTTCAGCACCTACATAGTAACCTAAATTAGTTCCCTGATTATATCCCATATTCTGCATAGCTTGAGACATATCGTAATTATGATCGGTCATCAGGTGAGGAAGACGGAATTCAGTAGGATGGTTGGTAGAGAATATGTAAAGGGATTTACCATCACTTGAACCTAAAATCACCTCTTCACGATAATCACCCAAGAAGTCGCCATAATAACAAGGATTATACTTAGTACTATGATTACCATCATTACTACCATAAGCACCGAAATAGACCAAACGAGTTTTATTCGTCTTGTTTACATCCGGATTTTCCTTATAGCTCACGATACAAGCACGATCTAACATTTCCCGGGTAGATTGTCCACTCCAATAAATTGCCACATTATACATAATACCACTACCAATACCGGTAGGGAATGTATTGGAGACTAATGCACCACTGCTGCAACTGAAGACCCCCGCATCCAATGAAGACCAGTATTCAAAATCAGGACTATCCGGATTAATATCTGCTACAATACAACGACCGACGTCAGCAGTCGAACCTGCCCCATGACCAGCTATCAAACTGCCATCTCTAGCATCAATCACCTGACATGCATACCCATGTCCTTGTCCATTATAATTGCTAGGTTCTTCAAAAGAAGCTACAATCTGCAATCCAGAACGATCCTTAATAAATTTACCTACATATAAACAGTCACCATGTCCGTTTCCTGTGCACCACAACTCACTTCCATCGTCATCAATTGCTGCAGAACCATACAAAATTTCATCTTTTCCATCACCGTCCAAATCCGCTACACGAAAACAGTGTGAACACATTGATAACCATTTTGAAGAGTGTTCGGCTGTATCAAACTTCCAACGGATTTCTAATTTGTTAGCTTTCAAATCAAGTGCCCATACTTGCCAGTTGTGATAAATCCCTCTACTGATAATCAAGCTGGGATTGCTTGTTCTTACTCCGGTATTTTCATCAGGAATACCATCCAGATAAGCTACTCCTATAAAGTAACGGTCCATACGATTTCCGTAATCATCCCCCCAGTATTCATTCCAATGTTTAGCCATAGATACTTTCCCTCCTTCTCCACCACGCGGTATATTATCTACACGGGTAATTTCACGTCCATCATATCCACGACAAATAGAAATATATTCAGGACCTTCCATTATCAAACCGCAAGTAGTGTAAAGACTGGCACCTGAATACCACCCTGCGCCATTCTCATCACGAATGCGATAGTCATTTACCTGTCCGAAAGCATCAGTTATTATTTTTCCGTCACCAAACTTCGTCCCTTCAGAAGAACGGAAAGCAATCTCACACAATCCGTCGCCATCAAAATCATATAGAATGTAAGAAGTATAATGTGAACCTGAACGGATATTAATACCCATATCAATCTGCCACAAGAAAGTTCCATCCATTTTATAAGCTTCCAGCAAAGTAGTACCATTACGCCATCCACCTTGATTGGCACCATCATAGGGTTCTCTCTTCAACACGATTTCCAATTCACCGTCACCATCCAAATCACCTACCTGAATGTCATCCGGAGAATAAGTTAACGATGCATCAGGAACATTCATATTCAATCTGATTTCATGATAAAATTTTGTGGCCATTTCGGGAGTAAATGTACGGTCACAAACAGTTTCGGTCTGTCCAGTCAGAGTCACCCGGTAATAGCTGGTCTTCGTCGGGTCCATATCCGCATCTGCCCAACTGGTAGAAGTAGAAATAGGCTCGCCATTTAACTTTACCTCTGTTCCTCCATCTACCGTCTTATAAATATCAAAAGCTACATTCGACGGATCGGTTTTTAACAACCGCCAACTAATCAAGGCAGATGATATTCCCGAAGAATTATTAGCATCAGCGTTTGGAGTAGGATCATAGCTTACCCACATAGCACGGCTTCCGGTGATAACTTCAGTTGGCAATGGCGGCAATTCTTCTTCCGTCTGATTACCGTTATTTCCCTTTACAACCGGATCATCGTCAGAACAGGCGGTTCCGGCCAGCAAGCAAAACATTCCCAATATGATATGATATTTCTTCATTTCTCTGTTCTTTTTGTTTTATGAATAATAAGTAGTTTCAAAATCCTATGATAAATTACCATCCCGGATTTTGTGTCAAATTTGAATTTTTCGCTCTCTCACTTTGAGGAATTGGGAAGAAATACATTTTATCATCCCATTGCCTTCTGACTGTATTACGATTATAAGTATATGTACCGTCGGAATTTCTTGTTATTTTCATCTCAACAATGCTCTTAAAGTGCTTGTCACCTTCTTTCCAGCGACGTACATCCCAGAAACGATGTCCTTCGAAAGCCAGTTCAACCATACGTTCGTTCTGATACTTTTTCCAAAACCCATCATTAGCCATTCCGATAGGGAACCCCGGCATTTTCGCACGATCACGAGTCATGCTCACGGCAGCGGTAGCGGACATGGTAAATTCGCCATCTGTTGCGTCCGCCGCAGTACTATTGCCGCCTAATTCAAAATACTTGAATACCGCTTCCGCATAGTTCAGATAAAATTCTCCCAAACGGAAGGTTATCCATGTATGATAATCCGCAGACGATGTGCTGGCGCGTAAATCGATAGCTGCCTGGCAATATTTCTTCAAGTAATAGCCAGTAGGAGTAGCACCGCTCAATGGCTCGGCATTTACTCCACCCTGATAAATCTGCAGAGGAGTGTCGTTCCAGCTTGGCCAGTTTTCATCTCCGTTTTTAGCAATAGTCAGATAAAAACGAGGGTCGCGACCTTCATAATACGGTTGTGCCGGATCATAACCATTAGTTTCGTCCGGTCGCAATCCGGTAGCCTGCATCTCATACGCATCCACCAATGTCTGTGTAGGACAGTTACCACCGTTGCAATTCTCCAATCCGACAGGGAAATTATATCCTTCGAATGAGTTAGTCGTACGGGTAGCACGACGCCCGAAAATCAGTTCGCTCAATGCAGTTCTATGACTGGTAGCACTCCATAACGCCGAATAGTCATTTATCAATGACATATTAGCAGCTACACAGTTATCAATCAATTCTTTATTGGCAACAGCAGCCCGATGCCACAGGTTTCTGTCATTTGTCGGATTAAATAAAGGACTGGCAGCATACAGAGCGGCCCGAGCTTTCAATGCCAGTACGGTCCGTTTATTGGCACGTCCCGTTTCACGTGCCTCATTAGACGGTTCCCAATCGCCCAGGTTTTCATAATTCTCAATAATCAGATCCTTAATCTCATCACACTCGGAGATGATAAAATCAAAAATTTCCTTTGCCGGACGACGTTCCAATGAATTGACTTCCGCAGTAGTCAAAACATGATCAGTAAAAGGAACATCCCCATATTGGCGCACCAGGTTGAAATAATAATACGCACGCAGGAAACGAACTTCGTATTGATAATTGTTATAACGATACATCTCTCCTTTATAATCGGAAATCAACTCATATTCCGAGAACGTCAACCCTGTAAATTCATCCAAGTACAAATTACAATTGGCAATCTGCTGATAGCAGGAAGTCCACATACTGCTTTTAGCATTTGTCGGACTCCACGCTCCATTATAGAAGTCTGCAATTTGATTACCCGTATGAGCATACACCGACTCATCGGTAGCCGATCCTAAAATAGCTCCGCTATAGTTTCCGTAGTCGGTATCCAGCCCTAAATATATATTGGCCACCAGTCCTCCCACATCACCAAAGGTACGTTTCACATAATCTGCGCCATAATTGCTATATTCTTTGTATTCCATTTGGTCAGAGCAAGCATTCAGCGTAGTCAGGCATAATATGCCATAGATTATCTTATTCAGTTTCATTATATTACTTTTGTCTTTAATGATTAAAAACCGATTTTCAAACCGACAACCACACTTTTATTCAGTGGGTTCGTCGCACCGTAAGATTCCGGGTCGGCAACATCAATCTTGTCGAAACAGAGCAAATCGACTCCACGAACATACAATTTTGCACTACCCAATATTTTTGTCTTTTGCATCAAGTTTTTAGGGAACTTATAATATAGTTCCACGTTACGCAACTTCAGGAATGAACGGTCTTCCAACCAAATGGTATTGGTCTGATAGTTGTTGGCATTACTTTGCGAACTCAGACGTGGATACTTAGCATTCAGATTTTCGGGCGTCCAACGATTCTCATAATAGTGAGAAGAGAGAGTGGTGTTATTAATCAACGGCCAGAACATACTTTTCGTATTCAAAACAGCCGAATAATTAGCTGTTCCCTGAAACATAGCACTAAACCCGATTCCTCTCCATTCGGCTCCCAAATGAAATGAATAGTAAATTTCCGGAGCTACCGTACTGTAACCGATAGCAATCTGATCATTGGAGTCAATCGTGCCGTCACCATTTACATCTTTATATTTGATATCCCCCGGCACTACAGTGCTGAAATTCTGTGTAGGACTACTTGCAATATCCGCTTCATCTTTGAAAAATCCTTCAGCTATCAAACCATATACTTGATTCAACCGATTCCCTGTCTGCACCAGATTATCGTACAAACGAGGTTCTTCCATCTGTTCCTTGATCTCATTCCGGTTCCACGCAAAGTTTCCACCGATATTAAACACTACATCACTGATTTGTTTCGTATAGTCCAGACCGATTTCCGTACCCCAACTATCTACAATTCCCGCATTCTCGAACGGGGCATCCATACCTAATACTGAAGAATACTGTCCCTCGGAAGATACCCAAATATCTTTCCTTCTCTGATAATAACCTTCCACTGTCAGGTTCAATCCTTTAAACAAGGTAGCATCAATACCTACGTTGTACTTATATGCTTTTTCATGAGTCGAGTTAGTTGTAGCCAGACGGCTGATATATGTGCTACCAAACGCGGAATTATAACCCGAATCGAATCTATACATCGTACCAGTAGTTGTGTAAATCTGATCCCAGTAATTATATACAGTATCATCACCGTTTCTAGGCAGATAATCTGCATTGATGACACCAAAAGAAGCTCGCAGTTTAAGGAAATCAATCCATGATACGTTCTTCATGAAATTTTCCTCTGAAAGTACCCATGCGGCAGACACTGTCGGTGAAAAAGCCCATTTATGTCCAGGAGCTAACAAACTGGATTGCGAAGCCAATAACGCCAAGTCCAAATAATATCGTTTGTTGAATCCCAAATGGGTATACCAGGAAACATTCTGTCGATAAACAGTCGTGTTCAGCCCATAAGCATCACGATATTCATAGTCCCATTTCAGTTGCGAGTATATGTCGAACTTTCCCAATGAGCGATTATAATCAAAGCCACCCGCAAAATTAAACTGACGTGCCCAGTCATTTGTAGAAGCATCAGTCTCCATTTCTCCGGATTCTCCACCCGAGACTGTGGTATAGAACGGACCGTCCGCCCATCTGGTACTATATCCTTTAAAAGCAAAAGTTTTACTATGTTTTTCCCAAACAGAAGAATAATTATCGTAAGACAAACGGAAGTTGACACCCAGTCCTTTTACAAAGCCTGACAAATCTTGTGAAAGAGTCAGATCGGCATACAGATTACGGGTATGCCCCTTACTATATGCTGCACCTTGAGATTGCGCTATCGGATTCATTGTACCTGCCCATGTAGTGCTACCACCCCAAGAGCCGTCTTCTGTACGTATAGGAAAAGCAGCAGCCGGCAACGAATAAACCATATCCCATAAATCGACAGATTCACCCGGACGACTGGATTCTGATAACGTACCAAGAAGATTAAGTTTCAACTTGGTTGTACTCGTCAAGTCAATATCCAGATTAGTACGCAAATTGGCTCTCGAATATTTGTTCTGTGTAGAATATCCGTCGTTTTCATTCGGGCTTTTCACAAACCCTTTATCTGTTAACAAACCGAGCATCGTATAATAACGAAACTTATCACCTCCCCCACTAAATTCAATCGTATATTTATTGGAGATACCTGTATCTTTGAAAGTCTCATCCATCCAGTTGACATTCGGATAAAGATAAGGGTACATACGAGAAGCACCGCCACCTGTCGCCCCATTGCGAAAAGCATCTACTTCTTCAGGAGCATAACGTGCGCTCAACCCTTCATAACCACGTGCTTCATTTATAGCTTCAGCGTACGTAGCCGCATCTACAAACTTAGGACGACGTGCCTGAAAGTTAGTCACATGATCATAAGTGAAAGTAACCTCTCTCGTGTTATACTTACCACGTTTTGTAGTGATTAGAATAGCGCCATTCACACCTTTGTATCCATAAAGAGCAACAGCAGCCGCATCTTTCAGAACAGACACAGACTCGACTTCCTCCGGAGTAACGAGACTCATGTCTCTTTCTAATCCATCTACCAACACCAATGGTGAACTGCTGGAAAGACTTTGCAATCCACGCACATAGAAAGTCGGTTCCACTGAAGCATAATTACCCGCATTTTGCAAAGTAGTCAGTCCTAATCCTTGTCCATATAATGAATTGGACATATTCTTAGCAGCCCGCTTATTAAAATCTTCGTTATAAACAGTAGATACAGCTGCTGTCGATTCTTGCCGCGTGAATGTCCGGTTGGCACCAACATCAATCGTCTGCGCCGCATAATCCATTACAATCTTCATCGCTTTTCCATGTTCCACTTTCACTGTAGTCGAACCTTTATCGGTTGTCACTACCTGCAAACTTCGTCCTGCATCAGCAGCTATTTCGAATTTGCCGTCTTTATCAGTCTCTACCCTGACATCCGGTATACCGGCCACATTGACCGAGGCACCGTAAACAGGATTTCCCCATTTATCAACAACAATACCTGTAATATTGCTGTCCGTATTCTGTGCTCCAACCGGAATGCTTAAGCAGACTAGCAAAGCCAGTATCAGAATTTTATTTTTTTTCATATCACTGTTCTAATATCGTTATATTCATGTATCGTTGACTCATCACCAGCCCGGATTCTGAACCAGTCCGTAACCTTTATTAACTTCAGTCTGTGGAAACGGAGAAAGGTACCATTTCGGTTCAAACCCATAAAGCCACCAATAACGACGACTATTTTTCAGTTCGAACTTTTCATAATCGAAATAAGTAGGCTGTAAAGCACCATCCACTTTACTCGTACTACCTGTACCGTCTCTCCAAGCTTTTTCAATTCGTCCACCGTTTTCATCTAAACGATAAATCAATAATCCATGCAATTGTTTTTCAAAACGGTCGGCACGTTTGTAACGAATCAAATCAAAGAAACGACTATCTTCCATTCCCAGTTCACAAACACGCTCACGGAGTAATTCTTCTATTAAAGCATCCTTGTCGGTTAACAAGCGCTTACCCGGATTAGACTGTACAAGCCCCGGCAATCCAACACGTGCACGCACTATATCAATTTGATCTACTGCACCTTGATGATCATTATTTGCCTGAAGTAAAGCTTCTGCATAAGTCAAATACAGATCCGACAAACGGAGCGCTACCCATTGTGTATTTTGCCGTAAATAGTCACTGCTACCTAAATAATATTTCATATTCTCATAACCAGTCGCATATCTCATCGTTTCATTAAAAGAATTTGATCCGGCATGGCTGCCGCCTACCCAAAGTTCATAAGGGTCTCCACCCACACTAACCGAACTCCAGCCCAAATTCCCCGGTAATCCATTCACAATCACCGATTCGTACAAACGTGGGTCACGGGTAAATACAATATTGGAAAGTAATTGTTCTCCATCATTAAACGTTCCGGTCAGGAACATCTCATCCAGACGCCCTTCCGCTTCAGTTTCATCCCAATTGAAGGGGGTTCCGTCACTCCATGGAAACATTTCTACATATTCCTGTGTAGGAGTATATGAGTTACGTCCGTTATCACTCCACGAATGCCAGCAATAGGATCCCGCACCAAATGAATCGTATCCATGTACACGAACAGAGTGTAACACTTCAGGACTATCCAATTCAATATATCCCATACGGTAAGCATAACGGTAATCAGCCTGTGTCGGTGTAGCACCTGTAGCCTGATTCAATTCATAGAACCCGTTCGAATTGAGTGCATTAAAGAACTCCCTACAAGCTTCCAGACATCTGGTCCAAAGGTCGGAACGATAGCCTCCATACCATACCAATAACTGTCGTTCTGCTTCAGAGCTTCCTCCTGCAAATCCTTGGTTATCATTGAATAGCGGCGAAGCAGCAAATTGTAAGATTTTGCATTTCAATGCCATGGCTCCCGCTTTGGTCCAATGTCCCGTATTAGTACTATTCGTCGATCCTGTATTGCCGTTATAGGCCCATTCCAACGATCCGGAGTTTATTGCATCGTCCAACATGCTAACCATATAATTCACGGTCTCTTCTACAGTGGCACGCGGCATACTATAACTGGATTCAGTTCCGGAAAATGATGCGTAAATCAACGGTAATCCTCCATAATGACGGAACAAATCAAAATAACGGGCAGCAATCAGACACTTGGCTTCCGCAACCAGCCTCTTCTTTTCCGTTTCATCCATTCCGGGTACCCGTTCTATATTTTCCATTAATATCCAGCACCAGCGCACTACTTCCCATACCATCTCACGAGTATATCCGAACTTGTCACCACGTTGCCCATAATTAGCCGTATGTGAACCATTATAATAACGATTATAAATAGTAGTACTCGAATAGTGTAGTTGCCAACAATCTGTCAATGCCTCAAACTTCCCCAAATAAGGATTTGATGTTTCAGGAACACCATCTTCTTGATTCTTGTTTATATAGGGTAATCCATAATATTGTCTACTGTAACAAGCGGTCAGGAACTGGCGCGTATACTCGGCACTGTTAAAAACCGTATCAATGGTAGCAGACCCTCCCGGAGCTTTCTCCAGAAAGCTGTTACCGAATTTTATCTCGTCCACGCAGGAAGTAGAAGCTACGCAAACTACTGCTCCCATTATCGCACCGACAAGCCATTTATTTTGTAATCTCATTGTATTTTCCTTTCCTATATTAGAATCCTAGTTTCAAGCTCAATGTATAAGTTTTAGTCAACGGGTAAGTAGGCGCATTACTTGCAGTCGCTTCCGGGTCACCCCACAAATAAGGAGAGAACGTCAACAGATTATACCCACTAAATGCTAGCTGACAAGTAGTTAATCCCAATTTTTTCATCAATGGAAACTGGAAATTGTATGCCACCTGAAGAGTTTTCAAGCGCAAATATTTCGCGTCTTTCTCAAATAGAGTAGAAGTCGCATAGTTATTGGAAGCATTCACCTGGGTAGCCCGAGGATATTCTGCACTTTGCGATGGATTCTCCGGTGTCCAGGTATGATCCAAATGATAGGACAGCAAGCCTCCGGCATTACTACCAGCAGAAGAAACGAACGGTTGACGGAAAACATCTGATATCATACGGCTCACATTCCATGCTCCCGTCCATTGTGTATTCACTTCCCAGTTCTTCCAGCTAAATCCCAAGTTCAAACCAATCATGTATTCCGGATCATCCGTAAAACCATAATCATAACTCATATCGTTTGCGTCTATCTTACGGTCACCGTTCAAATCGACGTATACAGCATCTCCATTTTCCAGTACTACAGAATGAGTTGGAAAAGGACGGTTGAAAGTCTTCTCATACAGTTCAGGCGTACTTTCATCATAATACCGCCAGAATACATATTGGCTCCGAGAACCGATACGATGATTCTTTCCATACTGATAATCATTGTCCTGTGGCGCTTCCTTCCGTTCTATGATTTTATTCTGGTTATAAGAAAGATTCATTGTCGCCCAATAACGGAAGTTTTTACCTATCTTATCGTTCCACTTCAAAGAAAGTTCCCATCCCCAGCTATTCACTTCACCAAGATTGGCATATGGAGTTAAGAAGCCCAACATACCCGGAGCCGTACCATCTCGCAACAAGATGTCCCAACGATGTTCACGGTAATACTCTGCAGTGGCACTCAAACGGTCATCAAAAAAATTGATATCAATACCGTAATTACGCTTGAAAGCCTTTTCCCAAGTTACATCCGGATTATTTTTCGAGACTTCACGCGCCCCATTTGTAACAGTATTACTGGTAATACCGAACAAATAGCCCCAAGCATCGGCAGCTTCACCACTGGCATAAATACGGTCAATTACTTTATCCAGATTTACACTATACGGATCTGCCAAATACATAAAACGAGCAGCATTCCTGTCAGGTTTATCATTGCCTACAAGTCCAAAACTAGCACGCAACTTCAAAAAGCTGACTACCGATTTCAAAGGTTGGAAAAACTTTTCCTCACTCATCAGCCATCCTACAGACCCCGCAGGAAAAGCAGAGAAACGCTTATCCGGCGCAAAATTTTCAGAACCATTATAACCAACATTGAACTCTGCCATGTAACGGTTCATCCAGTCATAAGTTATACGCCCTACTAAACCTACATATCCTTTGGGAATATCAGAATAAGTGGATGGATAATATGATTTAGACTGATTATAAAGCAATAAGCCACCTACCGTATGTCCACCGAAAGAACGATTATAATTGAAGCCGGCTTCCATATACCAATCACGGGATTTCCCTGTACCACTGGTGTAGCTGACATCTGTGTACTTACTATTATCAACAGGACGAAGTCCGACATTTCCTTCATCAACCAATACGGGATTATAGGTCATTTCAGTACCACCTGACATATATTTGTAGACAGTAAATGAACTGTTATATGAGCCCTTCAGCCTGAATGATAGCCCTTTGGTCAGGAAATCAAGATTCTGATTCAGGATCAAGTCGGCATTCAGCGAGTTATTATTGGTTTGAGTAGCACCACTTCCATAATACGTAAATGGATCGATATCGCCCACGAACGGGAGTTTCAGACCATCATCATGAGTATCGGCAGTACTGTAAACCAATTTATTGTCTACAAATCCGGCACTTCTGAACGGAGTAGAATAATAGATATTCTTAACCATTCCCGAAGATCCTTGACTGGTGCGCGGCTTATCTGAAGTATTCACATTACCGGCAACATTAAAGGAGATAGTAGTTGTTTTAGTTACATCCATATCCAAATTGCTACGATAATTAAAGCGCCGGTACTGGTAACTGATATTATACGGCAAATTGAACTCATTGAAAAGTCCTCCTTGAGTATAAGCACCTGCTGATATAAAGTAACGCACCTTATCCGTTCCTCCTGATATGTTGACATTATGTTGGCTTTGAAGCGTAGCATCTCCCATAATATAATCTGTCCATTTGATACTTGGGAAACGAATAGGATCCGTACCATCCTGGAATTTCTGAATCACTGCATCACTAAATACAGGAGAGGCTCCGTCGTTCCTGTTCATCGCATTGTAGAATGTAGCATATTCATAAGAATTAGCTTGCTCTACCAATTTTGTCGGTGCTAGAATACTTGCAGAAGTAGTGAATGATATCCTGGCTTTTCCTTCCTTCCCTCTCTTGGTAGTAATCAATATTACCCCATTGGCACCACGCACACCAAATACGGCTGTAGCCGAAGCATCCTTCAAAATGGTTATACTCTCTATTTCATTCGGGTCAATATCGTTCATGCCACGTTCGACACCGTCCACCTGAATCAATGGAGCAGCATCCGACCACGTAGCCTTACCGCGGATAAAGATATCAGCAGCATCCGAACCCGGTTCACCGGAATATTGCACAGTGGTGAGACCCGTCATCTGACCACCTAGGATATTAGCAACAGAGCCTACTGATGTACGTGTCAAGTCTTCACTTTTCACACTAGCAATAGCACCTGTCATCGTCACCTTTTTTTGTACGCCATAGGCTACAATTTCTACTTCCTGAAGAGTGGTCGCATCTTCCACCAATATGACACGCATATCATTTTTGGCAACAACAGTCTTTGCTTCAAATCCTATAAAGGATATTTTCAATTTCGTACCGGCAGACACATTGAGTCTGAATACACCGTCAATATCAGTAATTGTACCGGTAGTAGTGCCTTCGGCAACTACATTTGCCCCGATAATCGGTTCTCCTTTCTCGTCTACCACTATTCCTTTAATGGCGCTTTGTTGCTGCACCTTGTCAATGGCAGCAGAAGCCGGCTGAAATCCCAATGCCGGCACTAAAGTAACCATGGAGAAAAACAGGGCAACAGGCAAAGCAGTCCTTTTTATATAGTTTTTCTTATTCATATTTATCTCATATAAGTCATCATAATGTTCTTAGAAAGCAAGCATCATACGGAATACTCCTGCAGTACTTCCAGCACTACGATAAGGAGTAGATATTCCACCGGAAACAAGATTGTGTTGATATACGACATACGAATTTCCCGGACGCTCATTTGAACTCCAATAACGGGAACCATTACCACCATTCTCTATGAGCTCCTCACCACCTGCAGCAGCTATCTTTGTATTGACAGTAGATACGACATCTACCAAGTCTGCTAATTCTCTTAGTGAAGGAAGAAACCACTCACAAGCACTGGCAGGCACAGGAACAGCAGTGCGATAAGCATTTATATAATTCAATGCGCCATCACATGCTAACGTTTTATTAGGAGAGTTTTCCATCAATACCGCATTGTTATAACCCAGTATCCCCGGAAGCGGGTCTCTTGTTTCTGAACTGATAAATTTACCCATCCAATCTTCATCAGTTGTAATTGGCAAACGGAGCAACCTTTGTTCCATTAACATCCGCATTATTCAAAGCAATCACCAGTCCATGTTTACAATTCGGATAATCCCGACGTAACGCATCATTATCCTCTGTATAAGAAGGATCGGCAGGAAGTGCTGACGGTTGAGGATTCCCCACATAGCACACAATACCAATTACATTATCGGGGACGGTTACCGCATCTTTACTTACAATTCTTCCATCAGCACAATAATAATCACCAACTGCCAATGTGAAGTCTATCTTATTAGGATCATTAATCGTATACTTTTTCGCTGTTCCATTTTCTAAAGAACCATCGGCAGTATATTCCATGTTCCTTACGCCTTCATAAGTACCTTTGATAGAGAAAGGCTTATTCGGATTTACAAGGAAACGGTAAGTATCCGTACTTTCCTGATAATAAGGGGTTGCATCAACATCATTCAATGTAAACGAACCTACACCTGCGGGTAATGTATAGTCATCTATATTCGCATTGGTAAAATCATAAACGATTTCCGGCATTTGTATAACGGCAAGTGCCATCTGGTGCTTCATAGTGAAAGCTATTTTACCTTTCAGGCGGTCACCATCTACAGCCCCGATACTCGTCATCAGATCATACTTCGTATATTCCCCTTCACTCTGATCTGCTCCGACTTTCCAATTGTTCACATACGTCTCGAACGGGTTTGTCTTAGCCGGTTCAAAAGTAACATTCGGGTCATAAGGATAATAAGCATAGAAATTCATTCTCTGAAATTCAGAACCTTTGTATTCAATCTCATCACCACCGTCATCCAATGTCCAAATACCATCCTGCATGGTGAATTTACGGTTGTTGATTTCTCCTACTATTGCCTCATTTCTCACTGCAAAGACCCCTATTGCATCTCCTTCAACAAACTTTGTAGAGTAATCACTTTCAGTTGCACGTGTCTTGTTTGCATCCATATCCTGGAAACCACCATCGAGCACGCTGATTTGGAAGCTCTGTAAAGAGTCCATATTTTCTCCGCTCATTTCTTCATCCTGCGAACAAGACACAAAAATGGCTGTACCGACCAGGAGAAGCATTGATATGTAATTATATACTTTCATAAATCAGATTATATTTTTCGTTAGTATTTCATTTGTTTTTTTCGATATAGGATAAAATTAATTCCCAACAGGTGTAGGAATTATTTCCTCTTCCGTTATATTCCAAGAAGGATTAGTAGTCTCCGCATCAGTTCCGGCTACACTTGGATCGGATTCAATAGTTCCTCCATCCTCATTCTGCCATCCGACAATCTGCGTTTCTTCAGTAATAGTCAGCACAAACGGATTATCTTTATACTCGTTTGCTTGAATCGTATAATTATAAGAAACTCCCGGTTTTAATTCTTTCAAATTAGGAAAGTGAACTTCATAGTAATAACCATTCATTCCTGCCTGTATGTAGACCTCATTGCCTACCGTTTGAGGAAGTAGAATTGCCTGTATCGTGTAATTATCAGCTGACCCCACTTTTGTCCATACTATATCATCGTCCACTGTAGCAGGTTCCCCGGTAACTGTTGTTTCTCCTGTGTTCGGATTAAACGTTCCTTTTGTCCTTAAATTAATAAGATAACATGTAATATCCGATAAAGTCACATTCTCACCTGCTGTAAAGGTTAGTTTAATACGGCTCATTACATGGTTGAATGCTAGTTTTACATTCGGAGTTTCGGCAGTTGCTTTTCCAGCTGCATAAAGGAAATCAATTTGCTCACGTGCAGCCGCTGTTGCTTGATTTTCACTATTAGTAGACACCTCGACAGCTATCGGTTCTTCTCCGGAAGTTCCTGTAAAAGGATAATAAGCCGTTACGTCATACTCTTGAGTTCCCAGAACCCAAATATTCTCTGCATATCCACTTTTTGCCGAAAACAGACTATTTTCACCACCAGTGTATTCATATTCAATATTTACTTGTCTGGAACCGCATGTAATTCCCACTAAGTCACCCATTTCCCAGCTCGTTTCCGTAGCTCTAGTTACAAGTTCACTTGCCTCTTGGTTATTAATCACTGCACTGAAGGAAACCTTCGCACCCGACTCTCCTGCAAACTTGATATCAGATTCTTTCACGTCATTACTGCACCCTGCCATGAGTAGCAAAGCCAAAGCAGCCGTTACATAGTTTATTTTCATACCATGTTTTTTAAAGTTAAACAAATATATTTTCATTATTAAATTCTCTATATGTTATAGGGAATAGCTCTCGGAATTCATCCTTCCCGATAGCAGTAAATAAGAGACAGTGTTTTCCATAGTTTATCATACTTCAAAATATTAAGTTAAACAAAAGTTAGATTTATATTTTGGAGTGAAAACATTGTATATCAATAGC
>OGJO01000672.1_pt1 | contig 17677 bp, 15 predicted proteins | sample 1572121 | NCBI WGS metagenome assembly OGJO01 (sample SAMEA2582081, study PRJEB24529) | metagenome | biome: Human gut stool | place: China | collected 2011
ACCGCCACGTGCTGAGCTACCGGTTTGCCATGATTGAGCAGACCAAGGCTAAGCGAACCGACGAGGCTGAGCAGGAATCCCTGAAACTGGAGCTGATGACCGATGAGCTGCATAGGGCTGAATATGAGAACGATAAGCTTCATATCTCCAATTCCGTGCTCGACAACTGTCTGTCTACGCTCAAGCACGAAACGATGTATTATCCGTCGCGCATCCGCCAGCTTATCGATTCGCAGCCCGATGATGTAGATTCGCTCAAGGAACTGGTAGCTTATTATAAATCGCTCTATTCTCTGCTCAGCGCCCAGGCGATGGAGCAGGTAGAAGGCAACATCAAGGCAGATGATTTCCTGAACCGCTACCTTGTTTCTCTGATGCGTGGCAATTCCAAGGATTACCATACCGGAGTGGCTGAGATTCCGGGTACTGCCTACGTGAGGTATTGGATTGACCAGCAGGATGTGGCCTATGATGCTGCGCTCCATGCCCAGCTCTTCACCCCTCTGACGGGCGATTTGCGCTATCTCCTGTGCCGTCAGATTGTGAGGGAACTGGGCGAGATTACCAATCTGCGCGGCTGCGGCATCAAGGCTTGCCAGGGCGATAAGGGTTGCCTCAGGATAGAGGCCGTGCTGCCGGCACGCATCAAATGGAAAAGTTTAAAATCATAAGAAAATAAAAATATCAGAAAATGGAAAATTTTAAAGTCATCATAGTAGAAGACGTGCCCCTGGAACTGAAGGGCACAGAGGGTATCTTCAAGAATGATATTCCAGAGGCTGAAATCATCGGTACTGCCGAGAGCGAAATAGCCTATTGGAAACTTATCAAGCAGCAGTTGCCTGATCTGGTTCTGCTCGACCTCGGACTGGGCGGTTCTACCACGGTAGGCGTAGAAATCTGCCGCCAGACCAAGGAGCAGTATCCTGACGTGAAGGTGCTCATCTTTACAGGAGAAATTCTGAACGAAAAACTCTGGGTAGATGTGCTCGATGCGGGCTGCGACGGCATCATTCTGAAGAGTGGTGAACTCCTTACGCGTGGCGATGTGGCGAGCTGCATGGGAGGTAAGAAACTGGTGTTCAATCAGCCTATCCTTCAGAAGATAGTAGACCGTTTCAAGCGGAGCGTAAACAGCCAGCTGATGCGTCAGGAGGCTCTGGTGAATTATGAGATTGATGAGTATGACGAGCGTTTCCTGCGCCATCTTGCGCTGGGCTATACCAAGGAGCAGATTACCAACCTGCGCGGAATGCCTTTCGGCGTAAAGAGTCTGGAGAAGCGACAGGCAGAACTGGTTCAGAAACTCTTCCCTGACGGCAACCACGGCATGGGCATCAACGCCACCCGCCTGGTGGTAAAAGCCTGCGAGCTCCGCATCCTCGATATCGACCATCTGCAGGCAGATGAAGAATAACTCGTTTCAACAAGCGCTTTTTAAAGAATGTATAAGAAAGTATTGGCCTATCTGGCATTATCGTTGGGAATAGCCGAAGTAGTGGTGATTCTGGTTTCGTGGCTGCTTACAGCTGCGATGCCCGAGTCGTTCACCCATTCGCTTACCAGCCCCGAGGGCATCCGCTGGTTTATGGGCCATTTTGTAGACCATCTCACCTCTGTATGGCTCGTATGGCTGGTGCTCATCAGCATCACCATCGGGGTGGTAAAGCAGAGTAGGGTGCTCCATTTCGACCATACCCAGTATCGCCAGCGCACGGCGTTGCGCCTGATGCTCATAGAGTTGTGCATCTCTGCGGGTATCCTGCTGGCGCTCACACTCTTGCCCCATGCCATTCTGCTGAATGCCGTAGGAACCCTCTTTCCGGGTCCGTTCACGCATAGTCTCATTCCGTACATCTGTTTCTCGGTCATGGTGATGGGCATGAGTTACGGCATCATGAGCGAGAGCATCAAGGGCATCAGTCAGGTTTATGATGCGATGAATCAAGGCATCCGCCTCCTCTCGCCCTGCTTTCTTTTCTACATTCTCGTGATGCAGCTCTATACCTCCATCCTCTATGTAATGGAGTAAAATAAAAGCCCCCGATGCTCGTTTCCTTGCATCAGGGGCTCTTTTCTTACTCCAAGCCGTCTCCCTCATTACCGCCGGTGGTTCCGCCGCCTTCAGTATTTCCGCCGCCCGGGGTGTTATCCGAACCGCCGCCACCTGGGTTATTGTCTGGGTCTTCCACATCGCCCTTATCGTCGGAGGTAACGTTTTTCACCACCTTGCCGTTGCGGTCGTAACAGGTAATCTGGATGGAGGTTTCCTGCAGCTCGCGCTTGATGTCAACGCTTGGGGTGAAGATTACACGGCGGTTGGTAATCAGACTGGTAGCCACTTCGCCTACGGTAGGCACACTCTTGGCTCTTACGCCGAATCGCATGGTTCCCAATCCCGGAACGGCTACGGAATGGCCTTCGGTACACCATGCCTTGATAACCTCGCCTGCTGCATCCCAGCAAACCTGCATCACGCCTACGCTAACGCCGCTTCTGATGGCAGCCTCCTTGATAACCTTGCTCTCTGAGAGCTTGTTGTAAAGTTCGGTACCGAGGATGAATCTGTACTGACCCTTCATTTCGCCTACTTGGATAAGGGTCTCCTTTGCTTTCAAATTAATTGCCATAATCTCAATAAATTTTAATGGTGAATACTATAAACTCTTAACTATTAACTATCAACTCTAAACTACCTGATGGTGATGGTTGGCACGTAGTAGGTAGAATCTACTTTAGTGGAGATGTTGTTCTCCTGATGTTGCCGCTGGTTCTTTCCGATTACGAGTCCTGCCGTGCAGGAGCTGGATAGGAAGGTGACGATGGCTGAGCAAATCGCCACGATGAGATACCGGATGAATGCCTTCATGTTCTGTTTCATGATTTTTTCTGCCCCCTGCTAAGTTTCGCTTTTTCCTCTTTCCTCAGATTTCTCTTAGAAGAAGTACTTTGCGAAACGACTCGTTTCGAGGCTTGGAGTCTTGTTTTCATTACTTTTTTATTTTCCCAATTAGGGAGATATTTTTCTCCAACTGGGCAAGTGATTTTGCGCGCTTTCTGAATCACGATGCAAAGATACGAAATCCCGATTTATCAGGTGTGCGATAGCGTGCGATACCATGCGATAGCGGAACATTTTCTTCAAAACACTCAACACTTAACATTCAACATTGAAAAAGCCTCCGTTCCCAGCGATTCTATCGCTGGTCCATCACCCGCCAAGTTAACACTAAACACTAATCACCAATAACTAATATCCCGGTTCCCCGAGGTTATCGATAATAGCCTTCACCTGCTTGGGCGTGAACGACTTGCAAGTCTTTTCATACCCCATCTCCTGCAATTCATCCCAGAGTGGTTGGCAACGCCGAATCCAACTCATGAGATGATTCACGGCCGTGCGTGGCATACTCTCAGGAAAGTACATCAGTCCCAGTTCCTTCTTCGTATACGAACGGTTTATAAAATCTTCCATAATCTTAATTTTTTAATCATTTGTTTTTCGGCTCCTTGCTCCCGGAAGTTGCAGCAGCCCCTAAAAGATAGTATTCGCTAAAATCCTTGCAGCCCGGTGGCAACTGGTGGTGAACCAGCTGGGGGAGCATCTCCCTGAGTTGCATGAAGAGGCTTTCGCCCGGCACATCCTGATCAGGAAACATGTGGAATTCCACCTGATACAGTCTTCCGATATCCGTCAGCAGCTGCTTATCCTCGGGCTTGAGAAGCGTGGCAGAAGGGATGGCTATCGCCTTATGTCCGGCAGAAAGCATCGCCCAGCAATCGCTACATCCCTCCGTAATAAACAGCCTATCGCCCGGTTTCAGTCTCTTCACAACCGGCAGGTTATAGATGCTGCATCTTGCGCCGTAAGGGAACCGGAAGCGGGGAGCATCCTGCTCCTTTTCTTCGCCCGGACTTTTTTCTTCAGAAGAAACATTCCCCTCAGAAGAACCACCTCCCGATGAAGAAAGATTTCCAGCCTAAGAAACATTCCCCTCAGAAGAACCACCTCCCGATGAAGAAAGATTTTCAGCCGAAGAAACATTCCCCTCAGAAGAACCATCTCCCGATGAAGATTTTTTCTTCGTATAATCCAGATTTCTGTTCTGGATTCCGATAAGCCGCCCATCGGTATCGAAGTAAGGAATCTGCAGCCAGTTGATACCTTTCTTATCCGTCCATGAAGTAAGTCTACACCAGTTTACCACTCTCCTGTCAATCTTCCTCTCCTCAAAGAGAAATCTCCGAGCTGCCTGGTTGAGCCAGGGATGCTCAAAGAATCTCGCATACCTGCTTGCATCGAAGGAAGATTTCCCCGAATTATCACCCGAAGAAGAATCATCGGATGAAGAGCCCCCAAAGGAAGAGTTTTTCTCCGAAGAAGAATCCTCCTCCAGCTGAATCTGATGTTCCCCAGCGAGCCATCGGCAAGCCGACGGGAAATCCTTCCCCAGGTATCGCATCGCCAGGTCGATGGTGCCGATGGAGTTTCTCATGCATACATAGCATCTGCAGCTGTTCTTGGTCTTGCTGAACGTGAGGCTGGCGTGGTGGTCGTCATGGAAGGGGCAGAGCGCCTTATGGTGTTCCACCTTTATCCCCATCTGTTTCGCGACCTTCTCTATCGGAAGTTCGCGCAGTTTCTGAATCTCATATTTCTCCATCATATCCCTTTCCCTTTCTTTTTCTTGGCATCAGCAGCCATCTTCTTCTGCCCGTCATCTGCAGCCTCTTTCTGCCCGTCATCAGCAGCCTCTTTCTTCTTTCTTCCAGAGCCGCCACTCTTGCCCCCGTTCCGAGCGATTCCATCGCTCGTCCCGCTTCCAGTCAAGTACTCCTCAGTCTTAGTATAAAGCCCCGTTTCTGCCGAAAAGGTGATAAACTTGCGGAACACCCATTTCCTGATTTGCCCCTTCGTGCCATCTTTCGATTTCCCCAGCTGCAAGCGGAGCGATTCCAGCTGCGCCTCGTTGAAAGGGTTTGGCAGGTCGTCAAGCAGGTTCTTAGGTCCTCTTCGCTGCGCCTCGCTTACCGAGTCAGCATCCTGGTTCAGCAGGTCGGCGAATAGCTGCATCTTGCTCCAGATATCATGATAAACCAGCCACTCCACAAGCTCACCCATCGCCTTCGTCCAAGTCTGGTCGTTCAGCACCCAGAGCAGGCAGCCCGCCTTCCATGCCGACACGATGGAGCGCTTCGAGATATCCCACAGCACATCATCATCCGTCAAGTCAGCAAGCGTAGCCATATCTGCCGCCAGACGGTCGGTAAGCGAGTTCAGAGGCTTGATGATAAACCGTCCCTTACAGATGCTGAGTTTCACCAGATACTCATCCAGCTTTTCAAAGAAACCGGCATCATATTCACCCTGTCTTGGAATCTTTCCCACTCGCGCCTGACGCGCCTTATAAGAGAATACCATTCGGCCGAAAGTACCATTGAAGAGCTCGTTCTTGTAAAACTTGCGGGCTGCAAATGGGGTAGAAGAGAGCGTGAGATTGGCGCGCAGAACCGGATTACCTGTTATGCCGTCTGCCGTTGCTCTCAGAGCTCCGGCTCGCTGGCGGTCGTAGATATTGCGCAGCATCTGAGATATCTGCTTATGTCCGCCACACATCCGGTCCGCCATCTCCACCTCGGGCAGATTGAGGTATTGCGTTCTCTCGCCCAACTTCTCGCATCCCATGGCATTCTGGATGAAGGCGGCGTTGGTGACATCTGAGGGTGGAAACCAGAAACTCACATCCGGACGTGCCGGTTTCTCCTTGTTGGCAGACTTCGTTTTCATCTGTCTCTGCCATTCCACAAGCTTATCAAGTTCCTTCTCATCATGTTCACGGAAGTTATGACAGATAGCTTCCACGATGTTGGACAGTTGTCCCTTATTACAGCCCGAATCGGCCACGAGATTGGCCATCATGCCACATAATTCCTTCCAACTGAGGTCGGGATATTGAAATTTTGCCTCACTTACCTGCGCTCCGAGTATCGGAAAGAGCATCGGAACTAAGGGCTCATGCATGTCTTTTGATACCTGAGAGAGCAAAAGTTGCACACATTCGGTGCCTTTTCCCAGCTTTGGCATCGTCGGAGCGGTTGAAATTGTGATATTATACTTCAAATTTTTTGTCTTCATTTCTTCTTAATTTATTGATTATGAGCTTTTTAGAGAGAAGTGGAGTTGGGAGGTGCGTTCCAGTTCCAGTTGTTCCAATTAATTTTTTGAGCGTTCCATTCCACCTTCTTATATATATAACTATCTATATATTAAGTAGTTATAGAGTCTCTATAAAGGGATATTGTCCTATGAAAACCTATTTGGAACAATTGGAACAACTGGAACAACTGGAACGCTTGCCCGAAAATCACTTCAGTTTTAATCCTGTTACCAGCACTCCCGAAGTCCCCATTTCCTCTAGAAAGCCTCAACTCCGTTTATCTGTCATCACTCTTGCCGCTAATGATGCGCAGCTCGTCGGCGGCACCCTGGCAGAAGTCCTGGAAGGTGAAGCGCTCTGAGAACTGCGGGCGGTTGAAGGTAGGGTAGAGCGTACCGTCTTTCTTCCGGTTCACGTTGATGTACTTTCCTTCATACACGTGCGGATTTCTCTGCACCACCTTCTGCAGTTTCTTCTCCTGGTCATTCTGCACAAAGGTGAAGTGGTCTTCTCCATCGTGCGTAATAGCTCCATCCAGATACTCGCCAACAGCCATGCGCCCTGGCTCCTTAGTCATCAACTTGAGGTCGATACCCAATTCTGTGTTTGGGTAGAATCCCTTTCCTGCCTTACTTGAACTTTCGTTCATATTGCCATTTAATACTATATTCATTTTTACTTGAGTATTAAATAAGCCTCTCTGGTACGATGACGTTCGAAGAGGTTTCCCTGCCATCTTTTCTAGTACCATCATTCCCCATTTTGTGATTTGCAACTCGCCTGATGGGTAGTCATCTTGTTATCAGATGACGGGTGCAAAGATAAGGCGAAAAATCCGTGCGAGTGCAAAAATAATCGGTTTAAATCCTTGAAATCCATGGTATTAGGAATCAGTAGGAATTATTAGGAATCAATCGGAATAAAATCAAGGAATCAATCGGAACCAGAAAAACGCAAAAAGCGGCAACCACCATCCTTTTCTCGGATAATCGTTGCCGCTTTCAATAGCGTATTTAGTTTTCAGAAAACAACAGATTATAGTTCTTCCGTTGTCATTGCTTTGTAGATTTCTTTCCCGATTTCTTTATCTTTATCCTTCCAAAGAAGGTAGTCTGGATGATTTGAAGAAACATGTTCTTTATTTCTTTTCAATGTTTTCAGTTTCTTATTCATTCCATCTGACATATTTTTTATAGCCTTATCATCGCTATACTTCAGTACCCCAATTCCAATCAAAGCACGGATAAAATCAATACACTTCGTTCCAGAGCGAATTGCTTCTACGTCTATGGAAATAGCCATTAGCATAGCCACCTGTACATTGGCTGTCAAGTCAATCACATAAGCTGCTTTTACAATTTGATTTCTGGATATCTTCACAACTTTATTTGGCAAAGTAAAAGAAGGCGTCATTACTTTATTGATGGCATCTCTACAGTCATCTGGGATGCATACTTCATCAGGAACTGCATTTTGCTGTTCTGAATAGGATTCCAGATTCTTTATCAACTCGTTTTGATAGAGTTGCTCTTTGAGTCTTAAAACCACAAGTTCGGTACCCATGATATCATACATTTCTCTTCTTGAAAGGTGCAGATAACGCATTTGAGGTACGATATCTTTCTTTTTCAAGTTGTGGGAATGAAAAATTCCTCTTGGTACTTTGTCTAGCCAAGCTGTAAGCCTGTTGATTTCAGATTCTATTACTTCCGTTTTAGCCAGCCCCATTGGAACTTTTAAATAGTTGTCGTCGTATCTTTTAAAAAATCCATCCTTTTCATTGGAGAAAAACTTTTTCATTCTAACCAGATGGTTCTCGTAAATCTTGTTTCTATCTTCTTCTCTATGTATATTTGCCACAAGGTTCTGGATTTTATGGCAGAGATTTTCTAATTTCTTTTTAGTTGAACTTGATATTGCAGGGTGATTGTTTGTGAAATCTTTCAACTTGTTGAGAATGCGACTTGTGTTTTTGCAATCAACATCGCAGAGTGTTAGGGGAATTTGGGTGTAGTAGTACTCACTTAGATTAATGAGTTCTTCGGCATCCTTATCATTAAAATCTCTTGGTAGCAGTAAGTTAGTAACCAATTCAATCTTATTCTCTTCCTCCATGAATGGCATGGAAATATCAAATGGGGATGGAGCGATTCGTCTTTTGTATGGTTCGGGGGCCAATAGGCATTCCTTGGGGGTGTCAACATCTGCCGTTAAAGTGATGTTGCCAATCTTGCCTATCACCTTAGCCTTTACTATTGTTGTAGAGGACAGCTCTGGGGGAAATACACGTTGTATTTCTTTTGTATAGTTTTCTGATATATAACCAATCTTGTTGTAGTTCTGATAGTACACGGCGATAGCGTTTGAACTATAAACATTATCTGGTTCTCTTTTCAAATAGACCATAGATGGAATAGGTAGCTGTGCTACAAAATCTTTGGCATTTTTGGTCTTTTCCTCGAAATTCTTTCCAGGCATTTGGTATCTGATTGCTGTAATCTCAAAATTCATTTTTATCTATATTATTAAGTTTTCTATATTATGTTTTAATACTCTCCATACAACTCGGTCTAATCCTCCTTATCCAGATAAAAAACTTCCAAGGAGAGGCAAATCCACTATTGGCTTCTTATCTTGTTATACTTAGCAGGAAGGAAGGTTAGCGTTTGCTTTTCCCTGATGCTGAAGAAGTTTTGTACTTGAAATACCTGTATCATAGTTGCTTTTTTATTTTGATGCAAATATACGATAAAAAAACAGAAACGCAAAGTAAAAAATCGCATTTCATGATAAATTCACGTAATTTAATATTAAAAGCTATAATATTGTTTTGTTAGCTCCTTGAAGAAGGATAGGGGATAGAATTCTATTCTATTTCCCCCATCACTCTTCCTAGAACTGTGTTTCTATAGGTGTTGAAGATGTTAGGCTTCAGCATCATGTAGTTTGGCAAGCTCTCTAGATATTCCAACTCAAACACAAGGCGTGGGTCTTTATCGTTTGACTCTGGATGAATCTCTGCCTTACAGCCTATGCGAGCTATGCGGATGAGGTACAAATCCTTGATTCCCTTGCCCTTGATGTAGGGCATGAAATAGTAAAGCTTGTTGAGCGCAACAGTCGATGGGAAAGACTTGGTCTTACCGGTATAGTAAATCTTTGTCTGACCACCATCTAGGAAATAATCTGTATTATCTTCCTTGACAAAGCCTACCAAGAGACTTTTGTTCATATCCAAGGTGTAGCTCTTCTTCGGCTTATTTATTTTCAACTCAGGATTCAATTCTGAGAATAAGCCAAAATTCAGCTTTGGTTGAGAGTCACGCTTAATATCTATCGGATGGGTAGAAACCGGTTCCTTCTCATAGATGAAGCGGTAAAGACTCTTGCCAATCTGCTGAACGATTCCGCACACCAAAGCATTTCCCATCAGGAAGGCCCGACGAGCATCCGTAACATCGGGATGCAAGGTGTGGTTGTCTGGGAACATATTCAGACGCTCCAATTCTATAGGTATCAGTCGGCGATAGCGACCTGATGCAGTCTTGATTACATGTTTGAAGCGTGATGCACCAGCACCTCCTTCACCTGTAATGATTGTACGTGAAGGCTTATCCAGGGAATCAGGGAAGGCCATTCCGCCCTCAGAGAAAAGATACTTGAAACCTTCCTTGGTAGTGCGTTCTATTTTCTTTGCACCCTTTTCGTATTCCCATCTTGCAACTTCATCTTGCGGAATAAAGAACTCCTCTGGTACCAGGGACTCATCAACGATATTGCCGCCAAGTGTCATAACTGGACCATCATAAACCGCCTCTGCATCTACCGAATATACGCAACGGTTGCGCATGATACCGGCATTTCCAAATGGACTGTCTTTTCCTTCCTTGTTGAAATTATCCGAAACCTCCTTAATAGTTCCTTTAATCTCAAATTCAGAGAGGGTTTTGTCCTTCGGTTTAAAAGGAAAAGCCTTTGCCAGCACGCCTTCATAAAGCACCCAATCCTTCAACTCTTGTACTTGTCTTGAAACATTTGAATTCTCACGGTAACCGACAATATAAGTACGGCGTCTGCGCTGAGGCATTCCGTATTCTGCTGCGTTGATTACTCGCCATTCTACCGTATAGCCTAAATCTGCGAGTGAAGCAAGAATGATTGCAAAATCACGTCCACGTTGCTTGGCAGGCGAACCGAGCAAACGGTCAACATTCTCAAAGAATATATAGCTTGGACGATTATCTCCCTTCTCGTTTAAGATGCGATAGATTTGCCACCAAAGCACACCCTTCTTACCCTCAATTCCACCAGAACGGCTAAGAGTTGAAGCTACAGAATAATCTTGACATGGGAAGCCGCCTACCAACAAGTCATGATCAGGAATATCAGCTGTTGGTACTGTATTAATATCTTGGTTGCTATGACCCTTTGAACCAAAGCGTGCTCTATATACGAGTGAAGCATCTTGGTGTTTGGTTGATGGTTCCCATTGGTTGTTCCAAATGGTTTCATAGGCATCTGAAGCTCCTTCCAAACCTATGCGGAAACCTCCTACACCTGCAAATAGTTCTACTACCTTTATTGTATTTTTAGACATATTTATATGTATGGAATTTCTTGTAATTTTTTAGCAATATATGAACCCTTGAGCCAGAAAAACTGCGGAAGCATTCTTATGCCGTTCACACTTTCTGTTCTTGTTTTCTCTGTCGAAACATCAGCTCCTCCTCGGAAGAATACTTTATATTCGGAACTCTTAGGAAAGTTTGGGGCTCCCATATAGGAACCGCTATTGTTCATACGTTTATTACCCTTTTTGTCATAAACGTATTCCCATTCCAACTCATTCCTATGAATCAGATTTCTGGAATCCTCCCAGGTACGCCGAACTTCATTCTCGATGAATTCTTCATCAAAAGCAAAGCGTTTAAAACCTTCAAAAACGGTCTTGCTCGGGTCTTTACTATCATGCTCACAGAAGATAGGGCAGAGGAAACTGTGCTCACAGAAGTAATCGTATACATCGGAATCTTCAAAGTCTGCATCTCTATCTGCCCATTCTTCAAAGTCGATGTGCTTGAGCTTCATATCCTCTGTTCTTCCACCTTGGGGCGTAATCGTGATGGTCTTCGCTATGATACCGGCTTTGTTAAAGTCTGAAATCTGATTTAACCTGTTGCAATCGGTTCCGAACATACGGATAACGCATTTAGCTGAAATATCCTTGACCTTAGCATCTATTCCGAGCATTTCTCTTAGTTCAGGCAGAGTCTTACCCTTATACTTTAATGTAAGTGCATGGCAACGAGCATCCAGCTGGGCGAAACTTGAAAAAGATTCTTTCAGTACGATTTCGTTCTTTGCTCTGCTTTTGTCAAAATGTCCTCGTACGATGTAATCAACAAAAGTTTGTTTCAATCTATATCGGGGCTTTTGGTAAGAGCCTGTTGCTGTGCGCTTGAATCCTGGTACTAATTCTATCAGCAAGAGATTTGGACGAAGAAGGTGAGTGAAACCAACCAGCTGTTCGTTACGCTTTTCTGCATCCTGATAATCATGATAAACCTGTTGCAGGTGGCTACTGACAATCTCCCAGTCGTTTTGTAATTTGTCTTTTTCTTCTTGTGAGAAAGAATTGTAGCAGTAGTCAACAATAGGGAACTTAGCATAGCCTGAAGCAGGTACAACCTCGTAAGATCTATATTCATAGAAGATGATTAAAAGCCGTTCTGTTTTTTCCCAAAAATGAGATGTGTCGAAGTCTGTCTGAATCGGCGGTTCAAAGGTAACATGTGTAATACTGATACCTTCCTTTGCACCTAGATAAACATTATAAGCTTCACCAGTCTTTCCTTTAGCATTCTTTTGGTCTCTCTTGGGTACACGTACTCCGGTGGTCTTAACTTCCGTAAGAACGCCATCAATCTCAATATCACATTCCTGTTTACTGTCTTTTTTGTAACCGAAAACAGATTGTTCTATCACGTCTCCAGCGATACCTGTAATCTTTTTACTTTCTAAGGTACGAGCAAACTGGTGGGATTTATCAACCTCACCAAGAGTCTTGCCCTTTGCTCCTTCAAGTAGAGTATAGACTTGTTCTTTCGTAAATTTTCTATCTTCTGATACAGCCATCAGCTTATGTTGTTTAATACGATATTAAGTATATAATCATTATTTAGCCAAAAACATTTGGGCTGCACCCTGTTGCCTTGTGGGGTTAATACGGTTTGCCCTTTAGTTCCGTGTGGTCGTATGTGGCAGATTCCATTTGCTTTGCTCGTTATGAAATGGTTATAGTCACCCTCGCAAACTTTCTGCTTTGTATCTTCCCAGAGATTCTTAGCCTCCACTAAATCGTTGTATGGCATATTCCAAAAGAATACTTTAACGAGTTTCATCTTTCTCTTATCTCCATCAGGAGATTTTCGGAATACGACAAACAGGAATTTGCCAGAGAGTTGCTTGTGCCACTCTGAATCCTCCCATTCTTCATTTATGATATCCACAAATCTGATGTATGGAAAAGACATGGACTCAATATTTTTATCACGATTTGCTTCTAACACTATCGTTTTCAAAGAAATGTTAGCATTTTCAAATTCTTGTATTTTGCGTGTCTTTATATTGAATATAGCCCGGCAGACATTATATGCTAAATCTTTGGCTTTTACATTTAATTCTACCTTACGTTTTTTTCCTATTTTCTCAACAGTCTTACCATAGAATGGTTCTACACGTCTTATGACAAGTTGCTCAAATGTTTCTTTTGGCTTATAACAATGTAGCGATTTTACAATCTTATCCGAAGCGAATTTCTCCTGAAGTTTTTCTAATCTTTTTGGAGTGATATTTAATTGATGATTTATTCCCTCATCAAGAAAAGAGTCCAGGATAATCTTGTTCATATATCCCGTTTTGAGCGAGTATGCTCTTTGTTGTGCCCGCTCGTTAGTGCCGGGTTGGTCGCGCATATTTTCCTTTGCTTTACTGCCTTTCATGCATGCTGCAAGATAGAGAGTATCACCTTCTGTTAGCTCATGTGCTTGCCCATGTAGAATTTTGGTATGTATAAAGTTCCAATCATCTTTGATAATCTTCAGGTCATCTTTTGGAAACTTCCAATTACGAATCAACTTAAATACCATATCCACGGGATTTACATTAGCTTCATGAAGATAAAACATCAGAAGAAGTAATTTGTTCTTCTTCCAAAACCTGCTTGTTTCAAAAGTTTCTTTTGCTTCCTCAATATAATTAATGATATTGAGTACAAGTCGCTCTTTGGCAGCCATACTCTTATCTTTCTTAAGCTCCTTTAAGGGCGTACATTTGAGTTCCAAACCAGCTTCTTTGAAGTCTGGTTCCGCATCAGAGTTCGGTTTATAACCATAATGGAATTTTTCTACGGCTTGACCCAAACCGCCCTTTCCGCTAGGGATGACTGCTTCAGGATGCAGTTCTCTCAGCGAACGCCCAAGTAACAACTCGCCATATTTAAGAATCGAGTTGGCGTTTTTGGGATTATATGTTTTTTTTGCCATGTTTCCAGTTTTTAAATTTTAAAATCTACCATGTGTAGTTGTATTTGAGAATAGAGTTCCCTTACTTTCGCTTCGCACGCAGACCTTAGACAATCTGCAAAGGTACTAAAACTTTTCAATAACTTGGCTTCTGATCACAATCTTTAACGCTATTCTTAAGAAAAATGCTAATCTTTTGGCTGGCGTTTTTTTTCTGCATTCTTCTCTTCCTTATCCAGATAAATACTTCTATGGGATGGTAAATATACTAGTTTACCTTGTATGTTGTCCTTATATGGATTTATCGTTTTATGGAATCCCTGTAATCTGATAAGTTTTGACAGGATGAAGCTTTTACGAACAATAACGGGATAGAAGTTCATTCTAAGATAGAACTCCAACCGCTCAACAAGGATGGTTTCAAGACCATAGAAGTTCCAGAAGATAATGAAGCAAATATTGCGCCGTTATCGGCATCTTGAAATACATTATCAGCTAAAGATAAAAGGGCAAAGGCATTACCTATTATGTATCAGGTAAATACTTTTGCCCTTTCTCTTTATTCTACCTCCTCGCACATCGCCATCTCTGCTCCCCGGTAAATCACGACGAGCTGATGAAGTTTTGTGGTTTTTACTGATTCGCGCACGATGTCGCTATCGGCGTAGCGCCTTATCTGAGCAGAGGCTTCCTCGAAGAGATGGTTCAACTGCTCATCGCTGGTGCCCGGCTTACAATATTTCAGCTCCACGATGTAGGAATCTTCCATGTCCTTATAAATGTCGCAGAGGGGTAGGAGGAATATGTCGGCATAACCGCCATCGTTGTCAAGTTCTGAGATGGGACGGTAGAACTTGCATTGGCTCGTCATCGCCAGGGTGAAACCATGAACGTAGGCCTCGCCCTTCTGCTTGTCGCGCTGGGAAGAGAAGCGCTTCAGGCAATCGGCTATGTAGGCGAAGTAGGGCTTGAATGCGCCTTCGTAGGCAAGCTTGCTCTCCAGTTGGGTCTTGTCGTATTGCTCAAATGTGAGGTCATTCTCCTTATAGGTATCCAGCAGATAGGTGTACATCTGGTCTCGTACCACCTCGTTGGGAACCACAAAGCGGGTGTTGCCCTGGTAGGTGCCGCCTATCGTTACCATGCCGAAATAGAAGAGCAGACTCAGAAAATTGTCCGGGTCGTTGATGCGCTCGGCGGGGAAATTCTCCATCAGGGTTCCCGTGGTGAATCCCTTGGTTACAATATCCTGTATGATGCTGGCATCGTGGGCAAACTCCTTATCGTGGCGGAGGAGCATGCGGATCTTGTCGTAATCGATGCGGATGTTGGTTTCCAACATACTATCAGGAATATCATAATCGTTGCGAATGTAATTGTCCACAAAATTGAGCACCATCACGGAGTTGTACATGGTTGTCTTGCCATATCTTCTGATGCTGAAACAATAATTATCATACCATGGTTTCATCACTTCTATAAGCTCATCCACGCTATGGCGGAATGGCAGCACGCTAGAGTAATAAGCCAGCATTTCACGTACTTCATCCTCGGTAAATCCTACCATCTCGTTGAACTCAGGAGATAGGGAATAGTTGGTTCCAATGTTGAAACCGCTGGTCAGATCATCCATGGTTACGGGGCTTACTCCTGTAACGAAGACAACGGCGAGGGCGTATGAAGAAGAAATATTTGTTTGATTCTTCTATATTCTCAATGAAAGGAGTCTTGTCAACAAAGTAGCAATCTTCCTTGATAACATCCTCGAAATTCTGCATTCCATAAGGGATGCGCTTGCGATAGATTCGCTTTTGTCTTTCTATTTTTGCCATAATCGAAACCTACTTTTTGTTTTTATGCCGCAAAGTTAAGATTATTATTTGGAATAAGCAAAGTTTTTTGAGCATTTTTCTTGGTGGTTTATCAAAAATGTGTTATTTAGCGCAGGAAAACTGAAGGAACCTGAATGACATGTGTAACAGACGTGTTTTGACCCCTTTTTTTTACTTTCCTCTTTTTAATTCTAACCGGTATTATGGTAAATAGGCGTTATAAGATAAAAAAGAGGTGAAATTTGGAGCCTGAAAATGGAACCGGTTCACCCCTTTCTGATCATTTCTTACTTTCTGCCTGTTCTGAGATTAATTCTCATTTCAATCAAAAAGAAAAATCTCAGAACAGAATCTTACATCATGCTCTTACATCATGCCCGTGAGCCGCTGGATGGCGATTACTGCCTGGTTGTATTCATTAATCGCATCAGCATGCTTCATCAGAACATCTATGGTTTCCTCGATGGCATTCACGTATTCAATATACGAAATTTCGCCATTTTCATATTCTATCGCACTCAACTTCGAAATTTGCGCAGAATGTGCCTGGTTGTTCTGCTCGTAATATTTCAGACGGTTGGATGCTGCCTGCAGGCGCTTCGTACAGAGACGGTAATCACGCTCTTTCTCTGTCTGCTCCTGACACATTTCGATTTCAGCCAATTCACGGTCTTTCTGGGCTGCCTTGACCTTTGCCTTCGTAGAACCATAAAACAAAGGAATGCCTACGCCAATCTCGAAACCGAAGAAATTGCCCTCGGCAAATCTTGAACGGTCTATGTTGTATGGATTCCAACTGGAAATGACACATTGGGTGCGCAAAGATAAGGATAAACTCGGAGCAAAACCCGTCTTGGCTGCCTTGATTTCCTTATCGAGAGCGATGAGCTTATCCTGCTGGTAAAGACCGTCGGCTGACTGCTGATAATTATAGGTATTGAGATTCTGGGCAGCGATGGCCGTGAGATTCTCTTCTGCCGGTTTTACGGGCTCCTGTGTGTTGAGCTGCGACATGAGGTCGATTTGCAGGCGCTCGATTTCGCTCTTCACATCAGCCATTTCCAGGCGGTTTTCGTTGCATTTGCGGTCGGCAGAGAGATATTCCAGCTTGCGGCTCTCTCCTGCCTTGTAACGCATTTCTGCTATCTTGCTGTAACGCTCTAATACTGAGTCGATTCGCTGCAATATCTGAAGTCTGTGAGCCTGATAAAGCATCTGATAATAGGTGTTGGCGATTTCAGCCTTCAGTTGCTGGTTTACCACATTCAAGCGGCTCTTTTCAGCCTGGGTTTCAGCCTTGAGCTGGTTGCGGCGCGATGTGTAGACGGTAGGAAAATCGAGGCTCTGGGTAAAGGTAAATCCGTTGTCCGATTCGCCTCCCGTGGCAGGGTTTTGCGAGAAGGTAACCTCGGTTTTATCCAGCTCCCAAGCCGTGCCTTGCATTACCTGCGCACGTTCTACCGATTTCTTTCCGACTTGCATCTGTAGGTTCTGTCGGGCAGCCAAATCGAAACATTCCTGCAGGGTAACTTTCCTGCCCGCAATATGAGCATCAAAATGCTGGGCTCCTGCTGGGGATGGCAGCAGGAGAAGGATGGCGGCAAAACAAGCCACCACCCTATTTTCTGTTATCTTTTTTCTGTTCATTATTTTCATATCTTGAAATCTTACTTTTTCGTAAACATCTTGTAGATGGCTGGCAGAACCAGGAGCGTGAGGAGCGTGCTGGTAATGAGACCGCCAATCACAACTGTGGCAAGAGGACGCTGGACTTCTGCTCCATCGCCATGGGATAATGCCATCGGGAGGAAACCCATAGAGGCTACCAGAGCCGTCATCAGAACCGGACGGAGACGAATCATGCAACTGTCAATAATTCTTTTCTGAATAACAGCCGCCAAACTTGCGCCATTCTCCTCAGGAACCGCAGCCGCCTGCTTCTGCATCTGGTTCATCTGACCTATCAGCACGATACCGTTGAGAACCGCCACACCAAAAAGGGCGATGAAACCTACGCCCGCCGAAATGCTGAAAGGCATTCCGCGCAACCAGAGCGCCCAGACGCCACCTATGGCGGCAAGCGGAATGGCGGAGAACACGAAGAGCGACTCGCGCAGATTCTTGACCGTGGCATAGAGCAGCAGCAGAATGATGATGAGCGCTA